>Ga0206929_1132_pt2 | contig 18434 bp, 18 predicted proteins | sample Alteio_BWOrgHeat_19_FD_152929 | JGI IMG/M metagenome (GOLD analysis project Ga0206929, IMG submission 152929) | Enriched cells from forest soil in Barre Woods Harvard Forest LTER site, Petersham, Massachusetts, United States -... | ecosystem: Environmental > Terrestrial > Soil > Temperate forest >...
TTCGACCTTCAGCAGGATAATGAAGTTATTCGTAAAGAAGCATTCCAGGCTGTGCTGCATCAGCACAAAAAGGATATAAAGCTTCAATTGATGGAGTATAAGATCGTCCGCCAGGTAAACGACGATTACGAATTACGCGATGTGTATTACAAACTTATTGAGTTCATTCTTTTTGAATTCAGGCCATTATTGCCTGAGGAAATTGATAAGTTCGGAAATGCTATTACAGAGCTGTTCAGGAAGATAAAGAAGGGTGTTGACAGTGACCGTGATATTCTGTTAGAGAGGTTAAAAGCACTTTCAGTTCAAATAAAAGAGTTCAGTGATGCGGTTGAGAAAAACTCGATTCGTTTGTTGAACGAAACAAGGGACCTGAAAGGAAATGTACATAGGATTGATTACAGGGAGAAAATTCAAAAAGCATCTTTCTGGATCGAGTACTATATCATTCCATTAAACAGAATATTGGACGTAAACCACTCCCAGTCTATATCAAACAAATTGCTGAATATTTCAGAATTTGCTAATCAGCGTAGGTTGAATTATGATGATGAGGGGGTAAGACAAGCATTTGAAAAACTTTACCACTTGCTTATTCAAACCAATGATGATGTATTAAGGCAATCGAAGATACTTACCAATGAATTGTTGCCGTTAATTGAAAGAATACGTACCGAATCGCAGATATTGACAGGTTGGATAGAGTTCCTGAAAAACCCTTACAGGGTTACTCCGCCTAAGTTATTGAAGATGGAGTTAGATAGTCCATATTCAAACAAGATATACCTGAATACATTTGAATACTTTGAGCAGTTCACGGGTTCGGATGATGCCATCATCGATGATGATCAGGATGAAACAGAAAGATGGATATTCAAAAAGAAGAAGTATAAAGAGGAACTTGTAAAATCACTGCCAATTGTAAACTTCTTTGAATGGTGTAACAAGCAATTGAAAAGCGAAGACAAGCATATTACCAACGAAAAACTATTTGCACTAACCTGTTTGTTGTTTGAAGATGACCTGGAAGTAACAGCTTACAACAAAGACGCAACAGTTAAAATAAAGACCGAAACAGCTAATTTAAACGTACCCAAACTTAAGGTAACACAAAATGGAATACCCGCAGAATCATAGGCGCATTGTTGAAGAATTAACAACTGGCAAGTTCATCTTGTCGCGCGATAAGCATTTTGAAGAACTTGTTCAGAAAGAAGAATTCTATGCAGAATTCTTTAAGGTTTCTTTTGACTACATCCTGAACATTACAACGGAATATGCTTTCCTTATTTCAAAGGAAACCGATGAAAATATGTCGAGGGACATAAGTATTTTCTTCGCTATTTTCTGTTACGAGCTTGATAAGCAGGGCAAGAATTTCCTTGACGGACTGCAATATGCAGAGTATTCATTTGAAGAAATAAATATTCTGTTCGACAACTCATCGTACATTGACCTTATACAATCGAACAAGCAGTTAAAGGATGCTGAGGCACGCCGCAGGCTTATTTTCAGTACCATGGCACGTAAGAACATTATTGAAAAGGTAAACGAGGACCGTTTCTATTTTACCCCCGCTTACAAGGTGTTTACTGAATTTGCAAAGGTGCTTTCTAACCAGAGATCACTGGAAGAAAGTATTGAGGAATAAATTGCTTGAAAAAGAGCTATCTGTTAAATCGATAAGCCAGGCCACCATTTAAAAAATAGGGACTGCCAATGGCGGCTTCTAGGTCAATACCAAGGTTATTTATAAAGCCATGCCCGTTATATGTTGAAAAAGGGTAGATCCTGACAATAAACAGGCATTGAATACTTGTTAAACTCAAGGAATGACTTGTATGATATGATCCAATGTAATAATAGCTGTCACTCATTCCGGGCGGCAATTCATCTGTCCATAACGATGTTCCAATTCTGATTCCGGTAAATACCTCAAGCTTTCCATTTGAATCCTGTTTGGCATTAATATGAAAACGATAAAGGTACCGAAGCCCGATGTTTAAACGTCGTATAGTTTCCAACTGCCCGGAGGGGTCAACCTGAGAACATGGAAGATCAGTGACATATTGTGAGCTAACGGCTGCACTTATATATGAGGTTTTATAAAATCTGCAATCGATAGAAAAATTATTTACCAAGGACTGGTATACAATTGTCGGGGAACTTAGATTACTATTATAAGCCCAATATTCATTAGTTATTGAGTTAAATAGTAGGTGGTCGTACATTAAACTACCACCTACTCCTCCGCTAATGGTTACTTGAGAAATGCCTGATTTAAATAATGCTGAAAACAGCAAAATAAATAGAGTGGCCTTATTATTTTTAATCATTTGGTTGAGTGGTTTGGTAGTAAAGTAAGCTTATTTATTCTGCATCACGATCTGAACTGTATAACGGCTCTTATGCTCAAGTAGTATTTTTTTGTTCACACAAACACGGTCAATGGTTGCCTGATCGTAATAACGGATGGTAACCAATTCAAGATTTTTATTGTAAAGCACCCTGAAATCATTTCGCAGGGCATCGAGCAAGGCAGGTACTTTTTCATCATCATCATCAATACATAAAGAGAAGTTAATAGCAGAATTCTGAATTACATTGGTCTTTACCTTGTATTGTGACAATAGATCGAATATATGGCTGAGGCTTTCCTCAACTATAAAAGAAAAGTCCTTAGGCGATACAGAAACAAGCACCTGATTCACTTTAAAGATAAAACAAGGCACAGGCAATTGGGTTGAGTCATTATCAATGCGGGTGCCGGCAGCCTCTGGCTGAATAAACGAACGCACATAAAGCGGAATGTTTTTGTTCTGCAATGGCTTAATTGTCTTTGGATGTATAACCGTAGCACCATAATACGATAGCTCAATAGCATCCTGGTAACTGAGGTGGTCTATCTTGATGGTATCATCAAACCATTTAGGGTCAGCGTTCAGCACACCGGGTACATCTTTCCAGATTGTAACCGATTCAGCATTTAAGCAATAAGCAAGAATAGCAGCTGTATAATCGGAACCTTCTCGGCCAAGGGTACATGTTTTATGGTTGTTTGTCCGGCCAATGAAACCTTGTGTAATGGCAATTCCTTTTGTTTTCAGTGCTGGCTCCAGCAATGTTTTTACATTCTTTTCTGTTGCTTCAAAATCTACTTTACCCTCGCGGTAATTATCATTTGTGCAAACCAGGTCAATAGCATGAAAAAGCACATTCTCTATTTTTTGCGATGCAAGATATTCACTCACAATATGCGTTGAAAACACCTCGCCCATTGATACTATCTGGTCATATCGCTCATCAGAATTCTCTATGGTAGTGCCAAAAACTTTCTTTTCTAATTTATCAAAAAGATTTTCGAGAGCAGAAAATATGAGAGCACTTTTATCACTGAAAAGTTCTTCAGCAATATGGAAATGGTATTTCTGTATTTCGCTAAGTGTTTCTCTTTCTTCCCTTTCACTGGCAGGTTTAACAAGCTTCTCCAATGCATTGGTGGTTTTACCCATTGCCGAAACAACCACAACAATTGCATCTTTTGGGAACATGCCCAAAATTTTTGCTGTGTTCTTTACACCTGCTGCATCTTTTACCGATGCTCCACCGAATTTAAAAACCTTCATACGTTTATTTCCTTCAATTGCTTTTCGTAAAGTGAACCATTCAGCCATTCATCGCTGAACACTGTATTGTACTTCTTATAAAAATTAATAGCCGGTTCGTTCCAGTCTAATATCTGCCAATCCATTTTACGTACACCCATTTCTTTAGCTGCTTTTACAACCGAATCAAACAGTTTGGCACCAACACCAAAGCGTCTGTATTGCTGGCTCACTACAAGGTCCTCAAGGAAAACACAACGGCCTTTCCAGGTTGAATATTTTACATAATAAAGCGCCATGCCTAATATTTTTCCTTCACCTTCTGCAACAAAAGCTGTATATATGGGGTTAGGTCCAAAGCCATCATTCTCAAGCTCTTCGAGGCTAAGCTTAACTTCATGCGGAGCCTTTTCATAAAGCGCTAATTCATTAATGAGCCTGAACATTTCTGGCACATCTTTTTTTTCGGCTTTGCGTATGATAAAGTTCATAAGTATACTATTTTGGAAAGTTTCAAAAATACCTATATTTGTCAATATTAATTATCGAATTCTTAATTAAAGTAGAATGGGACAGGTCAAAACATTAGGTGAGTTTATAGTAGAAAAACAAGCAGATTTTCAATATTCAAAAGGTGAATTATCGCGTTTATTGAGTGATATTGGTATAGCAGCTAAAATTGTTCACCGCGAGGTAAATAAGGCTGGTCTTGCTGATATTTTAGGAGAAACAGGTGATGTGAACGTACAAGGTGAAAACGTAAAGAAACTGGATGTATATGCCAACAAACAATTTATTGCAGCGCTTAGTGTAGGTGGTGAGTGTTGCGCAATAGCATCGGAAGAGAATGAGGAGATAATAGTAGTTGACAATAAGGTATCAGAGAATGCCAAATATGTAGTTGCTCTCGATCCACTTGATGGCTCATCGAATATTGATGTTAACGTATCTATCGGAACTATTTTCTCTATATATCGCCGTACTTCTTTAAGTGGTCCCGGTTCATTGGAAGATTTTTTGCAGCCAGGCACCGAGCAGGTGGCTGCAGGATATGTAATTTATGGTTCTTCAACCATGATGGTATATACCACCGGTAAAGGTGTAAATGGTTTTACACTCGATCCTTCAATTGGTGAGTTTTGTCTCTCACACCCTAATATGCAAACACCTAAAAAAGGTAAAATATATTCTATAAACGAAGGTAACTACGTTCACTTCCCTGAAGGCGTAAAGAAGTTCATCAAGTATTGTCAGGAAGAAGACGCTGCTACTGAACGCCCTTTCTCATCACGTTATATTGGTTCTGCTGTGGCTGATTTTCACCGTAACTTAATTAAGGGCGGTGTGTTCTTATATCCTACTACATCGGCATCACCAAAAGGTAAATTACGTTTGGTGTACGAATGCAATCCATTAGCGTTTATTATTGAACAGGCCGGTGGAAAAGCAAGTACAGGTACCAAGCGTGTTATGGAAGTTGTGCCTACCTCCTTACATCAACGCTCTCCGCTGTTCATTGGTAGTAAGGATATGGTAGAGAAGATTGAGGACCTTATTGTTAAGCACTCTGTGCCAACTGCAAAGGCTGCGAAGTAGTTTTAACTTATCTTTTTGTTTCTTTTTCGGGGCGGCATTTGCTCCCTGCTTGCCTGTGTTCCTATAATCTTTTCTTTAGCAGCTAACCCGCGCCCACCTTTCCCTATTAATTTATCTGTGAACTAGACCATGATCGGCACGGGTTAGTTGAGATGATGCGAGTATAGAAAAGACCGGCGAGCGATGAGGGAAAGCAGCCCCAAATACAGTCTAAAGAAAATTAAATAACCAACTTAGCCTTAGTCTTTATTAAGGCAGGCATTATTAAAGGTGCCAGCAAAATGAGATGCGTGTACATCCAGGAATGCTGTAATTTGTATTCAGCTATCAGGTCGGCTTTGGTATTCAGTATGTCGAAAAAGTAAAGCAATACACTTATTAGTAAAGCCCATTTAAACGCTCCGAATAATCCGCCAAGTATTCTATTCGGCAAGCCAAGGAATAACTTCTCGGCCACCTTCTGAATGCTTTTCCCAAGGAAGTTAACCAAAATGAATATCCCGAGAAAGAGCACTATATCGGCTAAAATGGAAAGATAGAGTGATGATACATTGCTGTGTAGTTCGGTGCCCAGGAAACCGGCAACAACATCTGAGAACTTAGCGCATAAATAAATGCCAAGTATAATGGCAAGTATCGATGCAAGCTCTACTATAAGGCCTTTTTTAAACCCTTTGTAAAATCCCCAGGCTAATGGTATCAGCAGAATTATGTTGCCTTTCATGGGTGTAAATATAGGTCGTTGTACAGTGGGTGAAAGCAATAAGAAAGCCGATTTATAAAGTGCTAATTGTTATTAAAGTAGCCCAAATCACTGTATTTATAAGAGCAGAAAATACCTACTTTTACACTATGATGGAAATAGATCTGGAATTAAACGCAGAATGGGACAAGCTGATGAAAAGGCTGGAAATTCAGTTCGGAGAAGGAATTGAAATAGAAGGAATTTTAATGCTTGTAGGGGTACAGGAATTAGGAATGGGTTATAAAAAATTCAGCAAAGACGAAAAACTAGATGTACTGCATGTAGCTACATGTACTCTTCTCGAACCAATGGGTTATTACACATACGTTAACACAGATGAAGATGGCTGGCCACATTGGGAGCCTGTTACAAGCATACCTGCATTAAAACCCGGTGAACAAAAATTGTTGATGAAACGTGCCCTGGTAGCGTATTTTAAAGAAATGGAAGAAGATGAACTTTTTGAAGAAGCAGGAGAATAAATTATGAAACACCCACCGATAGATAAACTTTACAATATTTACTTACAACATCAGGTTGTAGGAACAGATACACGCAATATAAAACCCGGCAGTCTATTTTTTGCACTGAAGGGCGGAAACTTTAATGCCAACACATTTGCAAAAGAAGCCCTGAGTAAAGGTGCATCTCATGCAATAATTGATGAAGAAGCATATTTTGTTGAAGGCTGTATTCTAGTGCCCAATGTATTAAGCACCTTGCAGCAACTGGCTAATCACCACCGCAGGCAAATGCACATACCGGTTATTGGCATTACAGGCTCGAACGGAAAAACTACAACCAAAGAGCTTACGGCAACAGTGCTTGGTAAAAAGTTCAATACATTATTTACCCAGGGCAACCTAAATAACCATATTGGCGTACCACTTACATTACTTGGTTTAAGGAAAGAGTATGAAATAGCTATTATTGAAATGGGGGCTAACCACCAGGGCGAAATAGCTGAACTATGCAATATTGCTGAACCCGGCTTTGGTATTATTACCAATATCGGCAAGGCACATTTAGAAGGTTTTGGTGGCCCTTTAGGTGTTATTAAAGCAAAGAGTGAATTATATCATCATATAAAAAAGCATGGGGGCAAACTTTTTGTCAATGCTGATGATGATCTGTTAATGGACCTTTCGAAAGATATTGAAAGAATTACATACGGCACTAAGTCGGGAGTTGATTGCGAAGGAATTGATGACAAAGAAAGTTTTTTAGCCAAGGGTATATTTATTGATGATGGTATTGAAGTAGAGATACAGAGCCACTTAGCAGGGCGTTATAATTTCTATAACATAATGGCTGCAACATGCATAGGGTTTCATTTCGGCCTATCGCTTACTCAAATAAAACAGGCAATTGAAGGATATGTACCCAACAATAACCGTTCACAGATCGTTAAGAAAGGTGATAACACTATTTGGGTAGATGCCTATAATGCGAATCCGAGCAGTATGAAAAGTGCCATTGAGAATTTTGCGGAAATACCTGCAATTGGGAAAGTACTGATACTTGGCGATATGTTTGAATTGGGTGCAGATAGCCACGGTGAGCATCAAACCTTAGCTGAATTTATTGATAATAAAAAAGTGTGGGATGCTGTTTATTTGGTGGGTAAAGAATTTGCGCAAACTAAAACCCATGCCCAGCATTTTGAAAATATGGATTCTTTTATGGAATGGTTGCAAAACCATCCTTTGAAGACTAAAACTATATTATTAAAGGGTTCCAGAGGTATGGCCATGGAAAGAATATTGGAAAAATTATAACTCCTCCATTTACATAAGTAATTGATTAACAGAATTTTATAAACATACTTGATTTATAAGGAATCATTACATGCAACTATTTTGCCTGTTTTTGCATCTCGGAGTAAATTAAGACAAGTATAGATTGGATTAGTTGAGTGTTACAGAAGCGGAGATAATTGAAGGCTGCAGGGCTGGAAAACGTGAGTTGCAGAAGGCGTTATACGAGCGTTATTCTGGCAAGATGTATAACATTTGCCTGAGATATGCTAAAAGTAAACACGAAGCGGAAGATATATTGCAAGAAGGGTTTATAAAGGTTTTTGATAAGATTGGGCAATTTGCAGGTACAGGTTCTTTTGAAGGTTGGATCAGGCGTATAGTAGTGAATTCGGCGTTGGAAGTAATTCGGAAACGGAAAATTGATTTCAGTAGTATAGATATAAACTATGTTCAAGACCCCCACGAACATACATTCAATACAATAAGTACGCTAAATACAAAAGAGTTGCTTGCTGTTATTCAGGAGCTACCGGACGGGTATAAAACAGTTTTTAATTTGTATGTTATTGAAGGGTACCAACATAGTGAAATTGCAGAAATGCTTAGCATCTCTGAGGGAACCTCAAAATCGCAGTTGGCAAGAGCAAGAAATTTATTGCAGTCGAAGTTAAATGAAACTGAGCTAAATTTGAAAAAGATAAAGTGAAGGACGAGGATAAACATAACGAAGAAATGGATAAGCTTTTCCAGGGTGCATTTGCACAATGGGAACCTAAGCCTGAGCCTGCTGCATGGGATAAAATGGAAGCAAGGCTTAACAGGAGGAGGAGAAAGCGGGTGGGTATTCTTATAAGTTCTATTCTTTTATTAGGTATTGTTGGCACTTGGTATTTCTGGCCAAATAGTAGATTAAACAAGGAGAACATTGTTAACGATTCTTCAAGTGCTAACTCAGCAAAACAATTGAACAGTAATATAACAACTACTGTAAATTCAAGTGCGGTAAGCTCGGTAAAGGACAGTAAGGAACCTGTTACTAATACAAATACACAGGTTCAACCGAGTACTAGTCATACTATTTCTGCAGAGAATAAGTCGAATACTCCATCAGCTAAAGTAATGAGTAGTGAAACTAATACCACCTCAAGTATACAGGCAAATGATAATCGTACAGTGTTAACTAAGAAAAAGAAAAACACCAATTATGTTGTCGTTCCTAAATCGATTGCGATGAATAGTGGCAGTTCAACTGCAACTGGCTCTCACAAAAAGAATAAGACTGTTTCAGAAAAATCAAATGCTGTTAACCAAAATGTTGCAGGTAAATCAGAGATTAATGTAAGTGAAACAAAGAAAGATGCTCAGCAATCTACTACTACAGTTACAAATAATCCTTCGGTAGTTTCCAATTCAAATGAGACAGATGCAAATGTGGCTGATAATAAGAATAAACAATCAACAACTACTTTACCGGCAACTAAGGATACTACTACATCAATAGTTATTACCGCTGCAAATAAAGCAGTAATGGAAAGTTCTGATTTGAAACAGGACAAGAAGCAAGCAGAGAAAAATAGTAATACAGAAGTGATAAAGAAAGACTCTGCTATACAAAATGCGTATGCAGTTGCAAAAAAAGATAGCACAGTAAAGCAGAATGGAGAACAGCATAAATTAAGTGTATCTATATATGGATCACCTGAAATAGGCGAAAACAACGTTACTTCTACGAATGCACAATTTAACATACAAGATGCTAGATCAACTGTTCGTATCTCGGCAGGAGCAAAACTGAATATTAAACTCAGTGACAACTTCGAGTTAAATATTGGCCTATCGTACTCACAGTATAACCAATCAAATAAAGTGGATAGTGCGTGGTTAGTCAAAAGCGATTCCATACCGTATGTGTTTGCTACTTCCTTAGGTAATATGTCTATCCCGGATTCATCCATGATTCCATCTGGAATTATATTCTTTCAGCCGAGAAGTAAATTTGGTGTAGCCTATAAGTATACTGAAACGGTGTCGTTTATTAATATGCCTATAAACGCAAAATATACTTTTGGTAATGGAAAACTAAGGCCGTACATAACTGCAGGTTTAAATCTGCAATATGTATTAAGTGAGAAAGCTTCGTTAGAAGTAATACGTGAATATTCATCAAGCCAGATTATCGATCAGCATTTTACCTACAATAGTCTTGATGTTACAAAGTTTAATTTTGGCCCAAGCGCGGGTGCAGGCTTAGAATATATTTTAACAGACCGTTTAGACATTTACCTGGAACCGAATGCACGGTTAAATATGCTTCATTTTTCAAGCAGTGCAAACTCCACTAATTATTTTATAGGGTGCCAGGCGGGTGTTAGAATAGGGTTGTAATACTTATAATTCAAAGTTGCTTCTCGTAAATATTCTGTTGTATTTTATTGTTATTATCAATGAAATCTAAGGGGTAGTTGAAAACTCCAAGCATGCGCTCTTTTAACTTCAAAATGCCTGAATTAATTTTGCAGAGTTGGCGCAAGTTATTTGTTCTTTGAAAAAATCAAATACACGACCTCACCCTGGCTCTTTCTTGTGAGGAGAGGGCAATAATTTGAGGGGGGGGGGTTTACAGAATTCAATGTGTTTTTTCAGGTCAATTTTTTGAGAACCAGTACGTTGAGGGTTTACAAAATGCAAAAAGTGTAAACCCCCTTTCAGGCTTCCTTCTCCTTGCAGAGGAGGAATGTACGTCCCAAGATAGCAGCATTAAGAAGTGTAAAAAGAAAAAACCCCTACCTTAGCCGTATGGCAGAACAAATTAAAGACCCAGGAATAGGTGAAAAATTCAATGCGCGTTCAGGACGCGTAATGAATAAAGATGGCAGCTTTAATGTGCGTCAGGCTGGCTTTGATTTCAGACGTCTTCACCTGTTCCAGTTTCTGATTCGTATGTCATGGGCAAATTTCTTTTTGGTATTGCTCATTGGTTTTGCATTTATTAACCTGCTTTTTGCAGGTATATATTTAATGCTGGGTGAGAGTGCTTTGAAAGTATCAGGTGAAATGGATCCAATAGCACCTTTCTGGCGGGCATTTTTCTTCAGTCTGCATACATTGACAACAGTAGGGTATGGTAATTTCTACCCCTCGGGCTATGCAAGTAATGCAGTGTCAGGTGTTGAAGCAATGCTTGGTCTGCTTGGTTTTGCTGTTGCTACAGGTTTGGTGTATGGACGATTTTCGCGACCAACGGCAAAGATGATCTATAGTAAGCATGCTATAATTGCACCCTATAAAGATCATAATGCACTAATGCTTCGTGTGGCTAATTTTCGCGATAGCCTGATGATGGAAGTACAGGCAGATGTAACATTTACATATGTGGTACAGGTAGGTGATGAGTATATCCGTAAGTATTATTTGTTGCCGCTTGAGCGAAATACGGTTCTTTATCTTCCGCTTACCTGGACAATGGTCCACCCTATAACCGATAAGAGCCCATTATTCGGTAAAACCAAGGAAGAACTTAAGGATATGCAAATAGAAATAATGGTGAAACTAAAGGGCTTTGACGAAGGCTTTGGGGAACATGTTCACTCTCGGAATTCGTATATGATAGATGAAGTAGTTTGGGGAGCTAAATTCCTTCCATCGTTCCACGTGGATGATGATGGGGCAACCATATTAGATTTTGATAAAGTAGGCGCTTACGAAAAAGCCATACTGAATAAAGAACTGGCACATATTGATCATGTACCTGCATTAACATAAACAAAAAGAAAATGAATTATTGGCTTGTAAAATCAGAACCCTCGGTATATTCCTGGGAGAAGTTTGTAAAGGATAAGAAAACGGTATGGGATGGTGTACGAAATTACGCTGCAAGGCTTCATTTGCGTGCCATGCAGAAAGATGACCAGGTTTTCTTTTACCATAGCAATGAGGGAATGTGTATAGTTGGTATAGCGAAGGTGGTGAAAGCCGGCTATCCGGACCCAAAAGATGAAGAATGGACCGTAGTAGACCTGGCCCCGGTTGAGGCACTTAAAAGTCCTGTAAGCCTTGCCGATATTAAGAAAGAGAAGAAACTTGCTACTATACCGCTTATACGAATTGGCCGCCTTTCGGTTATGCCTATTACGAAAGATGAGCATGATATTATTATGCGAATGGCAAAGTAGTATTTGCAAATGACACGGTAAATACTACCTTTGCAGACCTTTTTTATCCTGGCTAAACAGTGCTTATGAAATTAAACAGGTATTCTTTTTTTTCACTCTTACTGGTTTTGTGTTTTGCATGTATCGCTGCACAATCGAATGCCCAAAAGGGAGCTATACGTGGTTTTGTGTATGAAAAGAAGACAGGGGAGCCTGTACTATATGCCAGTGTGTATTTAAAAGGTACTACAACTGGTACTACTACTGATGTAAATGGTTACTTCTCATTATCCAATATAGCAGGAGGAAATTATGTACTTGTTGCTACAAGCATAGGTTATGATACAGTTACTGAAGCCATTGCACTTGCAAAGGAGCAAATAGTAACCAAGAAATTGTACTTGCAGGAAGCTGGTGTAACAATGGGTACCGTTGAGGTATCGGGCGAGTCGCAAAGACACAAGACCAATGTAGATGTGGGTGTTACAGTTATTACACCAGAAATGATGAAGCAGATACCAAGTATTGGTGGCCAAGCTGATATTGCGCAGTATTTACAGGTTATACCTGGTGTAGTATCTACCGGTGACCAAGGTGGACAGTTATATATTGAGGGCGGACAACCCATACAAAATAAGGTGATTCTTGATGGAATGACCATATTCAACCCATTCCACTCAAGTGGTTTGTTCTCAGTTTTTGATGGTGATGTTATTAGTGATGCAACAGTTTATGCAGGTGGGTTTAATGCAGAATACGGCGATCGTGTTTCATCAATCATGGACATAAGAACACGTGATGGAAATAAAAAGAAAGTAACGGGTAAAATAGATGTTAGCCCATTTGGCGCGCATGCATTGGTAGAAGGGCCGCTTATTAAAAATGCGAACGACGATCCGGAAAAAGCAAGTTCTACATTCATTCTTTCTGTAAAGAATTCATACTTGGGGCAAACTTCTAAAACCATATATCCTTACGTTGATTCAGGTCATGGTATACCATTCGACTTTGCTGATTACTATGGAAAGGTTTCACTTAATACCGCAAATGGTAGTCGTATCAGCATATTTGGCTTTGATTATAACGATAATGTAAATTATCCTCATATCGATTCAGTAGGCTGGAAGGAATATGGAGTAGGTACGAATTTTGTACTTGTTCCAGGAGGATCCAGTTCACTACTTGAAGGTAATATCGATTTTTCAAATTATTCCTTGAGTGAAAAAACACAGGGCGGACAATTGAACCAGAGTGGTATTAATACTTTCGATCTTGGATTGAAATTTACAAGTTTCCTAGGTAATACTACAATATATGATGGGTTTGACATAGAGGGTACGGGTACATCATACAATTTTTACAATAGTGCAGGCCGTCAGATTAATGATTCACTTACATCAGATGAACTTAGTGGGTATATAAAGCTTAAGATCATTTCAAACAATAAAAAGCTGATTATTGAACCAGGGTTCCGTGTGCAATACTATGCTACCTATAGCCAACTATCTCCTGAGCCCCGTCTTGATGCCAAGTATAACATCAGTGATAAGGTACGTCTTAAATTTGCAACTGGTTTGTATTCACAGGACCTTATCAGTATCGTGGATGAACGCGATGTAGTTGATCTTTTTTATGGAATAAGCACAAGCCCGCACACTGCTGACATTCCTTCTCAATTCACCCAACAGAATGGAACTTCTGCAAATGTTACTAACCCAATGCAAAGGGCTTACCATATAACGGGTGGTGTTGAGTATGATCCTACCAGTCGTATACATGTTGACATAGAGGGTTACTACAAGAACTTCCTTCAAACAACTACCCTTAACTATAATAAGGTGTATGATGATAATGCGGACAACATCCCAATTCCTGATACCCTTAAAAAGAGCTTCCTTGTTCAGAGCGGTAAGGCCTATGGGGCTGATATAAGCATTCGTTACGACCGTAAAAACCTTTCTATATATGGTGTATATTCATTAGGATATGTGTACTACTGGGATGGCTCTTACCAATTTCCTCCTCCATTCGACAGAAGGCACAATGTTAACTTAGTTGTTTCATATAAGTTTGGTAAGGATCTTAGCTGGATGGCTGACGTACGTTTCAATTATGGTTCAGGCTTCCCTTTCACTCCTACACAAGGGTACTATCCTAATGTTCCGTTTAACAACATAGGCACCAATTATACCGGCTCCAATGCTTCACTAGGTACATTGTACGGTGGCTTCGATAGCTATCGCTTACCTGATTATGCTCGTATGGATGCTAGTATTGATAAGTCTTTCCAATTGTCGCAGGATATTGGCTTGCATGTTAATGCAAGTGTGATCAATGCGCTTGACAGAGCAAATATTTTCTACTACAACCGCATAACAGCTCAACGTGTTAACCAGTTACCGATATTGCCTTCGATTAGTGTTGCAATGACTTTCTAATTTTTTTGTCGTCATGACGAAACCCTTTTCTGTAGCGTATCTTATACTCTCACTCAGGTATATTATCATTGCAGGATTAGCCTTTCTTATTTTCTACATAATAAAGCCAAAGCGATTCAACAGGCTGCATATTCAAAAGGCATTTCCTAAAAACAAGGACTACTGGAGGGAGATCGGATATTCATTTTTATCATTTTTCTTTTTTGCAGGTTATGTTATTCTTCTGTTTAAAACCCCTGTAAGGCAGTACACACGTATATATGATCATGTTTCGCAAATGGGCTGGCCTTATTTCTTTTTCAGCATATTTTTATGTTTGGTTATTCACGATACTTATTTTTACTGGACTCATAGACTGATGCACCATCCTAAACTGTTCAAGGCTTTTCACCTATTGCATCATAAATCTACAAACCCATCTCCCTGGGCAGCCTTCTCGTTTCAGCCTACTGAGTCGATTGTAGAGGGTGGTATTGCAGTAGCTATTGTGTTCCTTATTCCTATTCAACGATATGCATTTTTAACTTTCTTTATTTTCAGTACTGCGTATAATGTTTATGGCCATCTGGGCTACGAGATATATCCTAAGTGGCTTATCAGGAGCAGGATTGGTAAGTACCTTAATACATCGATAGCGCATAATATGCATCACAAATATTTCAATGGCAACTATAGTTTTTATACACGTATTTGGGATATGCTTATGGGTACTATGCACCCCGATTACGATAAAACAGTAGATAAGGTTTTAACTGAAGAGCCTGCTATAGCTGCTGTAGAGGCGATAGCCTAGAACTTACCTATAGCCGTTGTCCTGTATGGTTTCTGTTGCGATATCATATCAATATTAAATCCAAGCCCGAAATTAAAGCTCCACTCGGTCAGGTTGAATTGCGATTGCTGTGTTGATTCCTGCCCCACAGCATAGCGGATATTAGCCTGTATATGGAACCATTTTTCACCAAAGAAGTTGAATCCACCAACTACAGAAAACAAAGGCGAAATAGCGCCGGCATCGGTTTTACCATATGCTGAATCACTAGTGCGGGCAAAGGCTGCACCAGGCTGTAAGCCAATCAGCGGGTCGAAACCGGAATGCGTACGGAAGTGGTAAAAGCCACCAAAGTAAACGGAACTGTTCTGCTTTAAAGGGCTGTTCTGTTCGGTTGAGTTAACAAAGAAGTAGCCATCACCACGGACAGACACATTCTTTTCTGTATAGTACTCAAGGTTGCCGGTTACGTATAGGTTACTGATGTTGTGAGTAGGCATTTCACCCACGCCAACGGTTCCTACACCAGCCAGTATGCCCTTATGCACATAGCCTGAATCGTACTGCGCAAAGGAGCAGGTAGTAATAAAAAGCGTTAAGGCTAAAAGTGTCCTTTTCATTATAGTTTACCTAACAGGTAGTTTAAGCTGAATGTAATAAGCAAGTGTCCATCGAGCGAAGCGCCCTGTGGTGTAGTGATACTAAGGTATTTCTCGCCTCCCTGTTCAGTATATTTAATTTCGGTTTCAACGTGCTTGCCAAGGTGCATCATATAAAGTGCAATGAGTGAAAAATCGAAGTGATCGGTTAGCTTGTAGGTAGCGCCAACACCGCCCTGTGCCGCTGCTGCACTCCATCTTTCAACGCTATTGTTAAAGTAATCGGAATATACATTGGTGTAATCGAAACACTGGCCAGCCAATATATACGGAGTTATTTTATGTGTCAGCATAGGGTCCTTGTCCATATAAAACACTACCGACCAACCTATATGCGCGTCTCTGCGGAAGCCGATACTCTGAATATTGGTATTGATATAATCAGAATACCAAACTGTGTTCATATGCTTGGTAACACGTATCCAGAACTGCCCGCCCGCACCTAATCCGGTACTACCGGCATCGGTAAAGCTGCTTACTGTGCTGCGCATTCCTAAGGAGAATTGCCCCGCTGTAGAATCTTTTTGAGCCTGTGTGGTAATGCAGAACAACAATAATGTTACTGCAAAAATACTTCTGAATGTTTTCATTGCACTAAGATATTCGTGTTTGTTATAAACAACCCCCTAGGCTTTCTATAACGTATAGAACGCGAATTTAGTATAATTCAGGTACTTACGCTTACGCGTTCACTACCGATGATTTCTCCTTACGTTTACGCTCGTTCTCATCCAGTACTATTTTACGCATACGTATGCTCTTAGGCGTTACTTCAACGTACTCATCTTCCTGAATGTATTCAAGTGCTTCTTCTAACGAGAACTCAATTTTCGGAGCAAGCTTAACAGCTGTATCGCTACCGCTTGCACGCATATTGGTAAGCTGCTTAGCCTTGGTAATATTAATTACTAAGTCATCTGGGCGGATGTGTTCGCCAATGATCTGGCCACCATAAATTTCTTCACCCGGGTTAACAAAGAACCTACCACGGTCTTGTAGTTTATCAATAGAATATGCAGTACCCACGCCCTTTTCCATAGAGATTAACACACCGGCATTACGGCCAGGAATGTTACCCTTGTAAGGTTGGAACTCAGCAAAACGGTGAGCAATAATAGCCTCACCTGCAGTAGCAGTAAGCATTTGGTTACGTAAGCCAATCAACCCGCGCGATGGAATGTTGAACTCTAAGTGTTGGTAATCGCCACGTGGTTCTATCATAACAAGGTCACCCTTGTGCTGTGTAACAATATCAATAGCCTTGCTAGCAGAGTCGATAGGAGTGTCGATTGTCAACACCTCATACGGCTCATACTTCTGGCCTTCAATTTCTTTTATAATAACCTTAGGCTGGCCCACTTGCAGCTCGTATCCTTCGCGGCGCATGGTTTCTATCAATATAGATAAGTGTAATATACCACGGCCATATACCAATAAAGCATCAGGCGAATTGGTTTCTTCCACACGCAGTGCAAGGTTCTTTTCTGTTTCCAGTATAAGCCTTTCACGCAAGTGGCGCGATGTAACATACTTACCTTCCTTACCAAAGAACGGAGAGTTGTTAATGGTAAACAACATATTCATGGTAGGCTCGTCAATAGCAATTGGCTTAAGCCCTTCAGGATTTTCAAAATCGGTAACGGTGTCACCTATCTCAAATTTTTCGAGGCCGAACAGCGCACAAATATCGCCGGTCTGTACCTCTTCCGTTTTCTTTTTACCAAGTCCTTCAAAGGTGTAAAGCTCCTTTACACGGGCCTTGTCAATTTTGCCATCGCGGCGCACCAGCGATATTGGCATACCCACCTTTAAGTTACCACGCAACATACGGCCTACTGCTATTTTACCGGTATAGGTAGAATAGTCGATAGATGTAATTTGCATTTGCGGAGTGCCAGGGTTAGCAGGCGCTTCAGGGAAGTATGATAAAATAGTATCTAACAGCGGACTAATGTCAGTCGTTGGTTTCAGCCAGTCGGTGCTCATCCAGCCATTCTTCGATGAACCGTAAATGGTAGGGAAGCCCAATTGTTTTTCAGTAGCATCAAGCTTGCAGAACAAATCAAATACAGCTTCCTGGGTTTCTTCAGGTGTACAGTTTGGCTTGTCGACCTTGTTCACCACCACAATAGCGGTAAGGCCCATTTGCAATGCTTTTTGCAATACAAAACGGGTTTGTGGCATAGGCCCTTCAAAGGCATCTACCAGCAACAGCACACCGTCGGCCATGTTCAATACACGTTCTACTTCACCGCCAAAGTCACTGTGGCCCGGGGTGTCAATAATATTGATCTTGGTACCTTTATATTGTACCGATACGTTCTTCGAAAAAATGGTAATGCCACGTTCACGCTCAAGGTCGTTACTGTCCATTATCAGCTCTCCCACCTCTTCGTGTTCTTTAAAGAGTGAGCACTGTTTTAAAATTTTATCTACCATGGTTGTTTTACCGTGATCGACGTGGGCAATAATTGCAATGTTCCTGATTGATGTCATGTTGACTTTTAATTTAAGCGTGCAAAGATACGACTAAAACCCTTACATTCGGTATTATCTCCGTTATTTGAGTTTTAATAGTTCTGCTTCCGCCTCTTAGTAAGGGTTTAACTCCTGTTATGATTCTTAATTTTTAATTCGTAATTCTTAATTGAATTTGGGGCGTTACCCTAAAGGGTCGGGCTTTACGCTACAACTCCGCGCTGCGCTTG
>Ga0206929_1135_pt1 | contig 18319 bp, 20 predicted proteins | sample Alteio_BWOrgHeat_19_FD_152929 | JGI IMG/M metagenome (GOLD analysis project Ga0206929, IMG submission 152929) | Enriched cells from forest soil in Barre Woods Harvard Forest LTER site, Petersham, Massachusetts, United States -... | ecosystem: Environmental > Terrestrial > Soil > Temperate forest >...
CCAGTTTGAGCTAGGGTTTTCATCATCATGCCATAGAGTTCTCTGGCATTTATTTGTTTGAGATAAAGACCTTTACTTTCAGCTTCTTCATAAGCAGCATCAAAATCTTTGCCAAAAAGATCGACGAAATGTGGGACGACCTTAGGATCAAAAAGTGACCACATGCCATCGGTTTCAATGCGCCTCATAAACAGATCGGGAACCCAATGAGCTAGATTCAGATTATGAGCTCTTAAGGATTCATCGCCAGTGTTGTCGCGCAAAGCTAAAAAATCCAAAAGATCAGCATGCCAGGTTTCTAAATAAACACAGGCAGCACCTTTGCGCTTGCCTCCTTGATTAACCGCAGCCACTGAAGAGTCTAGGGTTTTTAAGAAAGGGATAATGCCGTTAGACTTGCCATTTGTGCCTTTGATGAGAGAGCCGAAAGCGCGGACTCTAGAGAAAGACACACCAATGCCACCAGCGTATTTAGATAGAAGCGCAATATCAAGGTAGCGTTGATAGATAGATTCAAGACTGTCTTCAGGAGAATCAAGCAGGTAGCATGAAGACATTTGTTCATGGCTGGTACCTGAGTTGAAGAGAGTCGGAGTAGCTGGCATGTACTGAAAAGAAGAGATCAATTGATAAAACTGAATGGCTTCTTCGACGCTGCGGGATAATCCACAGGCTACACGCATAAAGAAAAATTGTGGAGATTCTATAACTTTTCGTGAAATAGGATTTCTAATCAGATAGCGGTCATAAACAGTGCGTAGACCGAAGTATTCAAATAAATCACAGCGCTCTTCTAAGATGGAAGAATTAAGAGCTTTTTCGTTTTCTTTTACAAACTGCGCAATCCGAGCCGAGATCAGGCCATGCTTATACCCAAGCTCTATAGAGGTGGAGAACGACACTACTTTTTCTTTAGTGACTTCTTTGTCGATGAAATTAGTAAGAAGGCGAGAAGCTAATTTTGAGTATTCAGGTTCTTCGCTGATAAGCATCGCTGCTGTTTGAATGAGTAGCGTATCCAGCTCTGTGGTGGTTACCCCGTCGTAAATCCCGCTGATAGCGCGGCTTGCGATCAAATAAGGATTGATATAGCCCAAACCTGCACCGAAGCGCGCAACTTTTTTGGTGATCTGGATGACGTCCACAGGCTCCAAGGAGCCATTGCGTTTGCGGACGTGCATAGTGGGTTCTTGTTCAACAGATGAACTAGAAGGGGTGTAAGAGACGTCACTGCTCGTTGAGTGTGACACAAAATCGCTGCTTGTTGAATATTCGTTTGTCATAAAAGCCTAAATTTAAAAATAAATAGACACATAGCAACAAGCGCAAAAAAATATTACGTTATTTAGCTCTTTTAGCTATTTCGTAGGTTGCCTATTTGCGCTGGTGCACTTACATGACTATCATGACTACATCGAGTTGTTTAATGATGGCCACCTGCGTTGTTCTCTTCAGCAACTGGCCATTACTAGACAACTCTCATGATTACAATGTGAACTGAGTGATCCATAGTTTTGTTAGCATCAATCAAAATATATAGGCTCATTGTTACTGGTCAACCGTTAAGTGAGTGTGCCAAGAGAAATGAAAATAAAGTCACATACATAAGAAAATAAAAATGGGAGCGCAGAATAAAGGAGCGAGGATGGCAATTTTTAAGGGCGATGGCGCCAATGTTTTTTATGAAATAAAAGGTGATGCAGCTGGAGAAGTGATTACCTTGATAAATGGCTATACGCGTAGTAGCTCTGATTTCAAATTAATGGCTGCGTATTTGCTGGAAAAAGGTTTTCGCGTGTTATTGATAGACAATCGTGGTGCGGGAAAATCGGAACACGAGAAAGAGTTTTCACTGGTAAGCATCATTGATGATATTTTAGGCATCTGGGAAAAGGAGTCTATTCAGCGCAGCCACGTTTTAGGCATTTCCATGGGGGGCTATATCGCACAGTTACTTGCGATCTCTCACCCTCAATTTGTTAGCAGTCTGTGTCTAGTTTCAACAAGTATGCGCCTCAAGAGTTTTCTCAAAGCAAGGCCATGGGGTACGGAACAGACAAAAATAGAAGAGCATTTAAAAATTTATTTTCATGAAGATTTTGCCCAGAGAAATAAATTCTTGCTTGCAGCTATGGCAAAAAAAATTGCTGAAGATAACCAAAGCGGAGAGTTTGACCGTAAAGGAGAGAGCCAACAGGCAGCTGTAAAGAGAACCCCTGATGTGGAAGACGGCTTGGGGCAGGTGCAAATACCTACGCTTGTTATCCACGGAGAGAACGACCAAATTTTTCCTTTATCTGAGGCTCAGGATCTTGTCGCGAAGATACCTCACTCGCAGATAAAAGTGTTCACACAGACGGGGCATTTGTTATTAGCTGAAAAGCATAAAGAATTTTATGCTTGTGTTGCAGAGTTCTTTTTAACGGTTCATGCTATAAATTAAATCTACTTCTCCTTTACTAATCCCCAGCTCTTTAGAAATATGATCAATGGAATAGCCTTGGGTGAGCAAGTGACGGGCATCATCGTATTTTTTAGTTTCTATACTTTTTAATACTTCATCATAAGGTAGTTTATCGTTAAAAAATTGAGATAGGGATTCAATTCTACCAAGAAGTTTTTGCAAAAGAAGCTTTTCCTTGTCTGCTTTCCTACAAGTCAATTCTAAAGTCGTTTGCTGATCAGACGCAGATTTGAGAATGGGAGCGAATTTTTTAGAAACATCTTCTAATACGCTATCTAAGCTAGCTACGAGTGCTGTACTGCTATGGGCTACTTCTTGCTCTATTTCAGCGGCGATTCTTGTGACCTTTTCAAGGGATGAGTTAGCTTTAAGATCAAAAGTGTGGGCTAGTTCTCTGATTTCTTCGTGCATTTTTCCTAGCAATATCCGCTCTTCATTAAGATCGGTAAGTAGATCTTCATAAGCAATATTTTTGCGATAGAAGAAATAAAGAGCTAGGAAAAGACCTAGATCGATGACGAGTAAAAGGGCAAGAAATAAGATGATCATTTTCCCTCTTGCAGAAAAGTTTTCAGTATATTTTCATCGACTTCGTCGATATTAACTGTTTGCACCAAAACCAACTTCTTTTTCCCTCGTTTGCCACAATCTTGCGTAGAAATTACTTTGCCTAGGATTCTAAAACTTTCTGGGTTATCAATGCGGTTGTAATCAACTAATTTTTTCTTACGCAACCAATAATTAGGGATGCTAATACTTATCTTTAATAAGGTCCCTTTAGGGTAGTCTTTGGCTCCTTGGTATTCTAGACCATAAGGACTGATAAAAGTGGTTTGGCACTTATGGCGAGCGTCTTCCTCATCTTCCTCTTTTTCCTCTTCGATACTATCGAGCTGATAAGGGCCAATGTTTAGCGAGATTTTTTTATCTGCATGCGGATAACTTTTAACAAGCTCAATGTTGAAATCATCGGAAGAACCCATAAAATTTACCCTTTAATCTGAGAGTTCGGTTTTTAATTTAGTACGTAAACGTTCCACTGCCTGTGTGTGTAATTGACTCACGCGTGATTCGGTAACATCGAGGATTTTACCGATTTCTTTTAGATTTAGTTCTTCGTAGTAGTAGAGGGATAAAACAAGTTTTTGTTTTTCAGGAAGCTGCTCAATGTTAGTCATTAAAAGCTTGCGTATGCTTTTGCTTTTAAGTTGAGTGAAAGGATTTTTAGCATTAAGGTTTTCTAGACATTCTAGTAAACTACGTTTTTCATGTTGGTTATGTATGGTTAATTCATCTACAGATAGCAGAGACACGGCTTTCACCTTGGAAATCATTTCATAGTATTCATTCAAATTCATACCAAGCTGTGTGGAGACTTCCGTGTCGGTAGCGGTTCTACCTAGTTTTTGTTCTAGCTCCGCAAAGGTTCTTTCTACTCTTTTGGCCTTATCACGGACGGAGCGTGGCACCCAATCTTGTGACCGTAACTCATCGAGAATGGCACCACGGATGCGAAACTCGGCATAGGTTTTGAATTTGTTATCTCGGCTTGGATCGTATTTTTCAATGGCATCCATCAAACCGATGACACCAGCACTAATTAAATCATCAATCTCAATATTAGAAGGCAATCTAGCAGATATCCTTTGCGCCACAAAACGGATCAAAGGAGCATAATCCATGATGAGTTGATCACGGAGCTTACTATCAACACTTTGATTGCTTTGCTTGTATTTTTTTACTAGACCCTTCATTTTCCTTAACCCACATTTATAAGTTTTTTAAATAAAGAATCTTCTGTATTTGTAGAGAAGTTTTCATTGGTTTCAGAGAGGATTTCTCGCGTGATATGACTCCAAGCCTGAGCTGAAATAGTTTTTGAGGCTTCAATGCTGCCCATGTCGCGACGTAAGAGGTGTTTATTAAGTTGCTGGTCATAAGGGATGTGCCCTAGATAGTTGACCTTCATATTTAGAAATTTTTGTGCAACTTCTTTTAATTTATAAGCCGTCTGTTCGCCTTCTTTTGCCGACTTAGCCATATTGACGATGAGGTCACAACGGTTGATTTTTTGCTGAGAAAAAACCTTCATCATGGCATAAACGTCAGTCATAGCGTGTGGTTCTGAGGTGGTCACCAAAATGCGCCTATGAGCCATGAGATTAAGATTGATCACGTTATCACCTATGCCTGCTCCAGTATCAATAAAATAAAGATCAAAGTCCGTTTTCAATCTGCTGAGCTGTTCGGACAAAAGTTGTTTTTCAACAAAAGTAAGTTGCTGTAAGCTTGAGATCCCAGAACCGGAAGGGATTATTTTTATCCCTTGTGGACCTTCAAGCATGATGTCGTTGATAGTTACCTGTCCATTCAATACATCTCTTATATTGTAACGTGGCACTAACCCCAAAACAATATCCACATTAGCCATGCCCAAGTCACCATCGATGATCAGCACTTTATGCCCTTGTTTTTGGGCAAATAAAGCCAAGTTGACGACAGTAAGGGTTTTACCAACACCACCCTTACCGCTTGATATACTGAGGACCATTGGATGATTTTTTTTTGTATATAAACTTTTATAATTAAGTGTGTATTCGGAAATATTTTCCTGGTGCGATTCTTCACTAGAGAAAGTGCCCATATAAGATACCTCTTAAGAGATGGATGTGATTCTGAATATTTTTTCAAGTAGACCTTCTCTCGAAGCTTGTTCAATCCCGTCCGGGATTTTACTTCCGTTCATAAAAAAGCTGAGAGGCAAAGACCATTTAGCGCTTATATTGAAAATGTCACCATAGGATAGGCTTTCATCGAGTTTGGTAAATACTAAACTTTGAAGAGAGAGAGGTGAGAAGTGAGTGATCGCTTGTTCTAGGTAATCATCTTTGGTGGTGAGAGGTAAAACTAAATGAACATCCATAGGGAAAGCAGAAAGCAATTCGTCTTTAAAAGTATAGATCTCTTGTGCAAGATGTGGGAAATCGCCTGGGCAATCGAGCAAAATAGTATCGTAATTTTGGTTTTTAGAAATTTTTTCTTTCAGATCGGTATAATCAGTAGCAATCAGTAAGGGGACATCGATGATTTTAGCAAAAACTCTCAGAGCATCGGTGGAAGCAAAACGTATATTTTCAAAAGTAGCTAAGGCTAAGTTCATGTTTTTATTTTTTTTCAAATAAGCTGCTATTTTGAGTAGGGAAGTGGTTTTGCCTCCTCCACATGGTCCAACAAAAGCATGAAACGTTGGTGAAGCTTTTTCGGATGAAAGAACGTTGGTGACACGGATTTTTTTAGCCATCCATCGGATGCTGTGAGCCCGATAAAAATCTTCAAAGGAATTAAATTTTTCCAGCTCTGATCCTAAAGTGTTGAGAGAAAGTAGGTGCTGTGTCAAAGGCGTCAAGAATTTATGGTGGATGCCACTTAGCACTAGGTCTTGATAAATCTGAGAGATGTGAGGAGGGAGAGAGTTAAGCATTGAATGCGAATCTTGTTGCTTCATGTTTTCGAGGAACAAGAGTTTAAGCTCTTTGATTTTTTCTTCGACAAAACTAACTTGCGTTTTTTGGGCCGAAGTTTTGATAAAATGACTTAGCTTATGATCCATGCTTTCAAGGCGTTCCTGCATTTTTTGGAAGCTGGATGTTGTCTGTGCAGAGTCTATAGCTGTGGCTCCCTCGATTTTGCTCGCTTCAGGGATAGCCGCTTTTATTTCGACTATCTTGCTTTTTTTATCATCGCCCATGCTTTTTTCTTTGGTCGAAATGATGATGGCTTGAGGTCCTAGCTCTTTTTTAACTTTTTTCATAGCATCTTGAACAGAATGCCCTTCAAAACTTTTGATAATCACAACATGCTCCTTATTATAACGACACAACATTTATAGTTTCTGTATGGATATCGCTTGGGATTTCATCAAAGGCAATCACTGTCAATCCAGGTATGAAGCGATTTACCAATTTTTTAAGATCCCAACGGACTTGTGAGCCACAAAGCAAGATAGGTACAGTACCTGTTTTATTAAAAGCAGTGAGTGAATCAGCGACTTTCGATAACAGTCTCTGAGCTATTTCTGGGTCTAAATTCAGAGTGGTAGAACCATCTTCATGATGTTTTAATCCTGATAATAGAAGTTCTTCAACTGCGCGGTCGAGACTTACCACGATAAGATTTTCTTTAGGGGAAAGGAATTTTTTAATGAAATTTCGACCGATGGCTTTTCGTACGTGTCGCGTGAGAATAGTTGGATTTTTTGTCGTCTTACAATGATCCGCTAAGCTTTCAAATATAGTTAATAAATCCCTAATGCTCACGCCTTCTTCCAGGAGATTTTGCATAACTTTAACAATAACGCCTAGGCTCAAGCCATCGGAAGCAAACACTTCATCAACTACTTTAGGTGTTTTTTCTTTTAGTCCATCGATGAGGTGCTGCGCTTCTTGCCGTCCTAGCAATTCATGAGCATGGTCTTGAATCACTTTAGTGATATGAGTCACAATAACTGTCGAGCAATTAACAACGGTGTAGCCTTTAAAATTCGCTTCTTCGCGTTGAGAAGTTTTAATCCAGACGGCGTCTAAACCATACGCGGGTTCTTTGGTTTTTAGACCAGTGATGGGTTGAGAAATATCTTCGGGGCTCATCGCTAATTCACAATCAATGACCAAATTACCTTTAGCAATGGGATTACCTTTCAAAAGAATCTGATACTCCCCAGCTTTGAGCTGTACGTTGTCTCTCACCATGATCATAGGAACGATGATCCCAATTTCTTGCGCAAATTGCTTACGAGCAGAAACTATTCTTTCTAACACCTCTCCATCTTGTTCGCTGTCGACGAGAGTGATGAGCGAGACACCTACTTCTAACGCTAACGTATCGACATGGAGCAGAGATTCAATGGTGTCCTGCTTTTTCTTATCCTTTACAGCTGTATCCTGTTTCAGGCTTATTTCTTGTAACTTTTTATCTGAGATAGATTTTGTCGATTGGCGCGCTAGATAAAAGAAGAAAGCAGAGAGTGGAATCAGGGAAAAAATCGGTAAGCCTGGAATGGAAGTCATAAGTAAGATAAGGCCAGAACATATATAAAGAGCTTTGGGGTTCAAGAACATCTGATCGCTTAGTTCATTGGATAAACCAACTTCTCCGCTCGCACGAGTGACGACGATACCAGCTGCAACGGAAGTAATAATAGAAGGGATTTGTGTTACCAGACCATCCCCAACCGTCAGCAAAGTGTATATCTGAGCTGATTGTCCAAAACTTAAATTATGCTGCAACACCCCTACGATCAGACCCACAATAATATTGATAGCGGTAATGAGAATGCCGGCAATAGCATCCCCTCTTACGAATTTTGAAGCCCCATCCATGGCACCATAAAAATCAGCTTCTTGTTCTATTTTAAGCCTGCGTTTTTTTGCCTCATCACGATCGATGATACCGGCGTTAAGATCAGCATCGATCGACATTTGCTTACCAGGCATGGCATCCAAGGTAAACCTGGCTCCTACTTCCGCAACCCTACCTGCACCTTTGGTGATAACTAAAAAGTTGATAATTACTAAAATTACAAAAATCACAAACCCGACGACGTAGTTGCCCTTGACTACGAAAGAACCGAAAGAACGAATAATAGCACTCACTTCACCGCTTGAACCATTAAGTAGGATATTACGGGTGGTGGCTACGTTAAGAGCTAAGCGCGCCAAAGTTGAAATAAGTAGAAACGTCGGAAAAGTCGAAAATTCAAGAGGTTCTTTAATATAAATAGCAATAAGTAAGACTAAGAAGCCAACGGTGATCGACAAGGTAAGTAAAATATCCAGGATAAACGGAGGGAGGGGAACGAACATCATCATGATGATGGCAATGAGACCAAATGCGAATTGGATCTCTGGATTTTTCACCATAGCTAGCGGTTGTTTTCTAACGGCTTCCATAGTTTATACTCAGCTGTTTAACCTTATCCCTCGTATTTTAAATACGTAGCTAATCACTTCTGATAAAGCTTTGTAAAGGGCTTCAGGAATTTCTTGATTTATTTTCACAGTTTTATAAAGAGTTTGCGCCAAGGGTTTATTTTCAACGATAGGTATATTTAAATCTTTAGCAATTTCTCGCATTCTTAAAGCAACAAAGTCTGCGCCTTTAGCAAGAATAATAGGCGCACGCATCCCTACTTCATACCTAACAGCAATGGAAAAGTGAGTAGGGTTGGTAATTAATACGGTGGCTTTGCGAGTAGCATCTACGGTTTTTCTAGTCGCTATATCACGTTGCATTTTACGCATACGGCCTTTAACGTTCGGATCTAACTCTCGTTGTCTATATTCTTCTTTCAACTCTTGCTTAGACATTTTCATTTTTTGTTCAAGCATAAAGTAATTATAAACATAATCAGCTCCAGCTATAAAAAGCAGGAATCCACAAGTGGTAAAAATCAAATTTTTAGTAATGATGCCCCAGTAGAGCCAGCTGTTTTGAATAGGCAAGTGATAGAGAAAAGAAATATTTTTTATTTCACCATAAAGCATAAGAAAACTGATCGTGCCTACGATGATGGTTTTACCTATGCCTTTGGTTATTTCCATAATGGGCTGCATGGAGAAAAGTTGCGACATTCCATTCAGTGGGTTTAATCTAGAAAAATTGGGGGAGATCTTCTCCCAAGCAAAGCTAGCGCGGGTTTGAACAAAAGTAGAGGCGCCTCCAATGACAGCTACTACGGCAAAAAAGGGTATGATCATTTCCAGTAGTTCTGTCCAAACTATGCTAATAAATTTAATAAAATTATCAGTAGTTTCAATGCTTACATTTAAATGAGTGAAATATTTATAGCAGATTTTCTTAAGCTGCAAAAACATTGAAGCGCTTTGTATGGTGAGAAACAAAACCAATCCTGCAAGCGTTAAAATAGATACAAGCTCTTTAGAAAAAGCAATTTCCCCCTTTTCACGGAATTGCTCCCTCCGCTCGTCGGTAGGGGCCTCGCTTTTGTCTTGTCCATCTTCGTTTTGGGCCATAAACCACTTTTAATTAAGGTACGTACCAATGGATACTTGCAAATATTGAATTTAAATATTCTGTATAACTCGCATCTAACCACGAAGGAAAAAGAGGAATGGAAGTGATATAAATAGTTAATCCTACAAAAAAACTAATTGGAAAGCTTAAAGAAAAAATATTAATTTGCGGGAATACTCTTGCTAATAAACTAAGGGCTGCAGTTGTAAATAGTAGCGAGATAAGAATAGGCGAAGCAAATTGCATAGCAATTTTGAAAATGTTCTCAGTGTCATGTATGGTTAGTTGGGTGAAAGCACCAGTTAAATGACCTCCACCAATAGGGACGACTTTAAATGTTTCAACAATTGCATGTATAAAAACATGATGAAAGCTGAGGCCTAAAAAAATAATAGTTAAAATGGCTTTGTGCATAGCTGTAAATGAGCTACTTTGCAAATCCTGTCCGGGTAAAATAATATTTACGGTAGCAAATCCCATTTGATAGCTGACTAAATTCGCTGCCATCAATAAGCCTTCAAATAGCAAGCGAGAAGTAAATCCTATAGACATGCCTAACAGCATTTCTTTTATGGCTAAAGTTGCAAATAGAACCAATGAAACAGGACTGTGCATAGCCACAAAAGAAAAAGGCAGATAGGTATAAAGGAAAAAAGACAGGGCCATAGAAAAATAGATCTTAAAACGCAGAGGGGTTACCTCTTCTCCAAAAACAGGCAGCATAAAAATTAAAAAACTAACCCTGATGAATACCAGGCTAGCTTTCATAGCTTGATCTAAATCAATTGAAAACAATATGTGTCCTTATCGCGTTATAGTAGGAATACTAGTAAGTAATTTTGAAGTAAAGAAAAGCATTGTTTGTAAAATCCACGGTCCAGCGAAAATAAGAGCAAAAGTGAGAGCTAAAATTTTAGGGATAAAAGACAGTGTCTGCTCATTGATCTGGGTTGCAGCTTGAAAGAGCGAGATGATGATACCAGCAAACATAATAGCTAGAAGCGCAGGCGAAGCAATTTTCATAGCAGTGATAAGAGCTTCAATAACGATATCAATAACGGTATTTTGGCTCATGCAACACCTTTCAAAAAATTTGAAAACTTTTTACTAAAGAAGAAATGATCAATGACCAACCATCTACCAAGATAAAGAGCACTAGTTTAAAAGGCAAAGAAACTACAGTAGGAGGTAGCATCATCATCCCCATGGCCATGAGTATAGCTGAGACCACCATATCAATGATAAGAAAGGGGATGTAAATGAGAAAACCAATTTGAAACGCTGTTTTTAATTCACTAATCATAAAAGCAGGCATCAACACTGAAAAAGGTACGTCTGTGGGGATATTTGGTTTCGGCGAATTAGAAATATTGAGAAATAGAGCTAAATCATCCTGACGAGTTTCTTTCATCATAAATTGCTTAACCGGAGTCAAGATATTGTTTAAAGCCTCTTTTTGCTCGATTTTTTTCTCCATATAGGGAGTGATCGCTTTTTCCTCTATTTGTCCAAGAATAGGGCTCATTGTAAAGAAAGTTAAAAATAAGGTTAATCCTACCAAGACTTGGTTTGGAGGCATACTCTGTGTACCCAAAGCTTGACGCACAAACCCCAGAACGATCAAAATTCGAGTGAAAGAAGTCATCATGAGCAGAATAGCTGGTGCTACAGAAAGCACTGTGAGGATAACCAATACTTTCATAGCTGGAACTAAACCTTCAGCGTTATCAAGTTGATCAAGTTTTAGTTCAATAGCCGTATTGGGTGATTGAGCATAGGCAAACGAAGACAACAAAAACCCCAAACCTATAGCGGCCCAAAGTATGTTTTTGTTACTGAAGGACAACATTGATTTCATGAATCAACCTGTTCTAGGGAGAAATTTTAATTTTTCTCGAATGAGTTTACTTACATCGTTTATGGCTTTTTCATCGTCTTTAGTTTTATTTTTTCTTTTATCTTGAATGCCATCATCGCTTATTGCGTAGTTAACTCTTTTTCCTTTATGTTCATTATTTGTTTTATTCTCAGTTGTGTCTGCTGGGGGAGGTGGTGGTTTGGGAGAATTTTGTTTATTCTTCATGGTTTCTTTGAGCTGATTTAAGAATAATTGCCTGCGTTCATTAGAATTTTCTTTATCTTCTTTTACCGGTTTTGGTGCAGGCGCTGATAGTGTAGGTGTCGGTTGAGTGTAGACTGGCCCTTGCAAGTAGGCGTGAGGGCTAATGGTATCAGGAAGAGATGGCATTTCTGATTTTTGTGTGAATTTAGTAATCAACTGCACGTGGTCGTTGGTCATCGATAGTAGCATTTTTTCACCGAGGACTTCGATGACGATGAGTTTTTGTTTAGGGCTTAATTGTAGACGGCTGATGACATCCATAGAAATAGGTTCTATACGGTTTTTTGCAAACATTTTTCTTGAGAATTTCTTTTTATAGGTAATGACAGCGAGTAAAAATAAAATTAAGGCAGCAGAGAAAAAAGTTATTTTTTGAAGATAAATTTTGATATCAAAAGGATCTGGGGCTACAGTGGGTGCTGTCAAACTATCTAGAGGTTTATTTTCAGATTTTAATTCAAAGTTCGGGCTTAACGAAATGGCTCGATGATCAAAAGTCATGGTGATTTTGTTATCGAGTGCTTGTATATCTGCGCTCTTGAAAGCCCCTTGCACATTTTTATTTAAAAAAATACGGATGCTTGATTCGGTTGGCGTAAGTTGGAAAATAGCAATTTTTTGAATATAAGGACTTTGGATTTCATAAAATTTCCCCGGATCCATAGTGATAGTATGAGGCAATTTTAGTTGGAAAAAATCTCCATGATCTTCAAGCGAAAGTTTTCCAAGTTCTTTATGCTTATTTAAGTAAATATGAATCAGTGAAAGATCTTTACCACTTTCACTAGAAACTCTGTCAACAACGGCGACGTCATCAGTATCGTTTTTTCCGCTTAATATATCTGCCTCTTGTGGTACCTGAGCCCATAACAGCGGAGTAAAGAGCAATACAAAACATATTTTAATAAGCTTTAGCATATTTATCCTTGTCCAGGTGTAGGACCAGTGACCACCTTATCTAAATCACCAAGACCAAATTGAGAAACCACATCAGTCAGTCGGACGCCGAATTTTTCGTTTACGACCACCACTTCACCCATGGCTACTAATTTGTCGTTAATTAAAATCTCCATAGGCTCACCTGCGATTTTGTCGAGTTCAATCACTGAACCTTGACCAAGTTGTAAAAGGTCGTTGACAAGCATTTTTGTTCTTCCCAGTTCCACAGACACTTTCAATGGAACATCAAGGATCATTTTTAACTTTGAAAAGTCTGCACGGGTCAGACGATCAGAGTCTGAGGGAGCGTTGGGAGAGGATTCTTTTTTAGAACCTTTCCCTCCACCGCTGTCTCCTAAGGCCTGATCAAAATCAGCTCCTAAGCCAAAGTCTTCTGGGCCAACGCTTTCATCTTCTGCCATATAGATTCCCTCTATTCGATAATCATGTCGGTGATATAAACAGATTCAACTTTTCGATCCATGTATTGATTTATTTTGTTAAGTATTTCTAAACGTAATTGGTCTTTTCCGTCAGGTCCCAGCAAAAACTCTCGGCTTTTTCTGCTTACTACGGATAAGATTGCATCGCGTAACTGAGGTTTGCGAGCCTCAATTTCTTTAAGTTGTTCGGGCCCATTTTTATATTCAACAGCTATTTCTAAACGGATATATCGATTGTCTAAAGGGTTACCAAGGTTGAGGTGAAAGGGAGGAAATACGAAAGTAGCTCCAAAAGTTATATTGCTATCTGGAGTTGCATCAGCAGCGCCTTCTTTTCCTTCTTTAGCACCCTCTTTGCCCTCTTTCCCTTCCTTTCCTTCTTTAGCGCCTTCTTTTCCTTCTTTAGCGCCCTCTTTACCTTCCTTCCCTTCTTTAGCGCCCACTTTTATTAATCTGAGGATAGGCTTTAGCCACCAAGCTCTTCATTTCTTCTTTGTGGTATTCGTTAGGTCCAAACACATTAAAAAACTTCAAGCCGTACCATCTCGGCGGAGTTTTTTCTTGTCGTAACACCCAAGTGTCAAATAATTGCTTACTATAACCATACGGATTAATGGGTCGCAAAGATGGGATGAGTTCATGATTATCTTTGTAACCAAGTTCTCCCAAGCCATAAGTAGCCGCAGAAGAAGCGTAGATAAAAGGTATTTTTCTTTCACTGCAAAAACGGAATAACGAGGCTGAATATTGCACGTTGTTCGCCAGCAAATAGTCCATATCCATTTCTGTGGTGCTAGAACATGCCCCCATGTGCACAATAGCTTCGATTTTATGGGAAGAGCCTTCTTTTTCTAGCCAAGATAAAAATTCGTTCTTATGCAAAACGAAGTTAAGCTTACGCTTGACGATATTTTTCCATTTCGACGTCTTATGAAAAGAGTCGACCACTACAATATCGTCATAGCCTTTTTCATTAAGTCCCCAAAGAAAAGCACTACCGATAAATCCAGCACCGCCTGTGACAATGATCATAAAAGAATCCTTATGTGCTTTAGGACCTGTTCATATGAGACTTTGGTGAGAAAAATCAAGGGAGATTGCTTCGTCCGTTCACCTTCGCTACGCTTCGGCGTACTCCTCGCAATGACAGTGGCTCGTAAAACCCGTCATTGCGAGGAGTGCGAAGCCTAAAAGGCTGCGCACGAACGAAGCAATCTCCCTTATGGCATTCTCATATGAGCAGGCCCTGTTCTGTGCTTATTCTTAATAATTTCTCAAACATCTCACCTTTGACATATTTTGGGGAAATTACTAGTCCTATATAGTTAAAATTCGCTATTTTTATTTTTTTCTTCTATGCTTCCCAAAGAAGAACAAAGAGCTTTAAAGCTCGATATTAATGAGGATCCAAGCTTATGTTTGGCGTCGGTTTTTTGGAAATTTGTGTTATCGCTCTCTTCGCCTTGATCTTTATTGGCCCTCAAAAATTGCCTGACTTTATGCGTCAGCTGGGTCAATTTATGGTACAGGCCCGCAGGATGTCCAATGAAGTTAAATCAAGCATCGAGGCTGCTTTACAAGAAACTGACATCCCTTCTTCTAAAAAAGAAGATAAGCCCATAGCTCAAAAGCCGTTAACTGACACACCAGCCCCTGCTGAAAGCAGCCTGGCTGCTGTAGTCAAAGCAAGCCCTCTCGCCAAAGAAGCTCATGCCTTTGATAAAGCTATGCAACACTTAGAAGAAGGCTAAGATTTATTTACCAAAAGACCTAACTTTTAACACCAAGCCTTTTACTTCATCTTCAGTAAGCATAGCACCAAAAGGAGCCATCAAAGGGCTAAGTCCGTTTGCGGCTCCGCCTTCCTTCATAACCTTAGCAATATGCTCATCGGTAACTTTTTTCTGCCATTCTTTATCCGTGAAATTTCTTGGCTTAGGATTTAAAGCAGAACCGGCTGGGGTGTTGGCTTTGCCATCTTCACCGTGACAAGTAGCGCAAATAGTCGCAAATTTTTCCGCAGCTGCTGCTGGGATCTCAGAAGCAGCATTAGTTGCTGTTGCAACTGCAGGCTTTGCTTCTGCAGCAGGAGCAGGTGGCGGGGCAACTGGTGGAAGTTTGCCATCATCGGTTAATGTAGGTAACACTCTATTTGCCGTATCAGCTTCCTCTTGGTGTCTATTCCAATAAGGAAGTGGATTTAAATGATCAAAATTACAGCTGGCAAAAAAAAGGCCCAACCCCATGATGATGATCTTATTGATCTTGGGTAATTTTTTCATGTATTCGCTCCTAACCGCTCTAAGACATTCTGTAAATCAACCTCTCTTACATGAATCATCTTATATTTAGATGCTTCTCCTTGTACAACACTTACTGAATGTTTGGGAACTTTTAACTCTTTTGCAACAAAGGTAAGAATCATCTCATTTGCTTTTCCATCTACCGGAGGAGCTTTTACCTTTAGTTTTAATCTTTCTCCGTGCTCTCCGCTAAAGCCTGTGGTTTTTGCCCCTGCCTGCACATAAATAAGCAAATCGACCCCATCTCCCTTGCTTTGAATCCAAGCTGGACAATTTTTAAGCAATTCTTCTCCGCTTATTCCCACTTGTAAGAAAGCCGAAGGTTGATCACTTTTCGTATCTTGCTAGGGCCTTTTGTTGTGTCTACATAGAAGTTCTCATAAGCTTCGCTGTATTGACTCATCATATATTCAAGAACAAAAGTTAGCCCATCATCACGCTCCATGCCAAATCCGGTAGCCCAAGCGGTGCGATTAAGAGTGTCTTTTGACGTTTTAATCTTAGTACAAGTGTTGCCAGTAAAGGTTTCACAAATACCAAAAAAATCTTTCGCCCCAGTTAGAGTTTTCCATTCATAGTCCAATCCTACAAAATAACTATCGAGGATGCGGTACTGGGCGTTGAGCATATAAGCGTTTCTAGCAAGTTTATAAGCTTTTTGATGCGTGCTATCTTCAACAAAAAATGTATCTTCATCGAGCTGCTTACAAGAGGAAAGATTCTGAATGGAAAGATAGGAATCCTTTGTTTCATCCAAATCTTTTTTCTCTACGTTTTGCCAAGCCATGCCTGCGCGGAATCCACGCGCCCATTTTTCTTTGCCATCTAACACTAAGCTGACACCTGTTCGTTTGGTGCTATAGCCAATGGTACCAGGAGTTATGTTCAAACCACAATTTGTGTTAATGCTCTGCACATCCTCTAAATAAGACTCTCCACCCACACTGTTGCCGTTGAAAGCAAGCTGAGCTCCAGCAATCAAATAAGGAAGAATAGGAAATCTTAACTCAGCCCCTACGTAATGTTGCGTGGTGGTGCCAGTAAATACTTTTGACTCACCATTCCCCCAAATAAGCTTCATTTGTAAATCATCCCAGACAGCAAGGGACGATGCTAAACTCACAGCCGTCTGATCCCAACCGCGGTCATAAAATATCGAACCAAAAGATAGACCGCTAGTATCTCCGATGAGCTGAGAGCCTCGGTATTTTTCTATAGCAATCTCTAGCTGATTTTTGACGAGAACACCGAAGTAAAGATCATCGACTATCGAGCTTTGTATTTCCCCATCCAAACTATACTGAATGAATGGACTATTTCGATAATTTTCATTGTTGGTCGAAAGAGGGTTGAAACTTAAAATGTAGGCGCTCTGTCGGTCTTCATCATAACCTTTATAACCGAGCTTAACGCCTGTAAGTTTAAAACATTCTTGATTTTCAGTTTCTTTTTGAAAAAAATACAAACAATCGATCCGCAGGCCAGCTATCATGCGATTCCATGACGATATCTCATTTTCATTCTGAGGAATTTTTGTCAGTTGGGTATCCAACTCAGAGCTATAAATTTTTACATTTAATAAAACTAGAGATAGGAACAGCAATACTTTAGACAAACGCGTCCATTTCATTATTTATTCCTTTTTCCAGACAATAAGTAAGTCAACTCAACTCCAAAGCGTCGGTGTGTATTCACAGGGGTGTCTCCATCAAGAAAAGCCCCGGTGCGTTTTGAATGATCTATATAATAGCGATGTTCTTCACTAGCGAGAAATCCGAGAGATACCGAATTTTTTTTGTATGTATAACCAAAATCAAATTGATAACCTCGATAATTCAATGAGTTGTTTACGACACCATCCAGAACCATCCTATCACTACTGCCTACATGTCCAGCCAACAACAAACTATGCGCCGCTGTTACATATAAGCAATTGACGAGGGAACCACTTGCCTGAACACGGTCAGGTTGATTGACAAGGTTCTGCGTAAATCTTTCATGATCATAGCGAGCATCAACGATGGTTTGTAGCAATAAACCTGCAAAATACATTTTTTGAGAATAAACCAACTGTCCATATAAATCTTGAACATTTCCATCTGGATTGCCTTTGTTCTGCTCTTGACCTATCATCGCTGATAAATCAGCTTCTTTGGTGAGATCAAACCCCAAAGAGAGAGCAGCACCAAGGTAAGGGTTTTTAACCGATGGTCCGCTATCTCCTGTCTTGTTATAAGTTGTCCAAGCTTCGCCTCTTTCGCGGTTTCCACGATAAATATAAAAATCTGCTGTGTTTTTTTTCGATATTTGCGTCTCGTCATTACTGAATGGACCAGCTGCTTGCCAAAAAACTCGAAATGCAGAAAATTTCTCAGGGAACATAACCAACAAGCCAAAAGTATTCATGGTCTCCCATTTTTTAATTTCAATCCCTTCCCAAACCCCATACGAAAGTTTCAGATCATGACCATAATCGAGGCTCACATGATAAGTATCTAACAAATAAATCACCGGAGAAGGTCGATAACTCATGCCAACTCTAGAATCAAAATCATGACGAGGGGTAACATCATCACCTTCTTGGGGGAGTAGAGCGTCAGGACGCAAACCAACAAACAAGGTGCTTTCATCAAAGACCTCCCACCAGAAATTGAAAGCTGCCTTAGTAAGGCCCAGAGTGGGATAAGTCATACCATCGCCGCCAGTTAAAGGCAGTTTTTGCATATTTTTCAATCCAGGATTGGAAGGCGCCACAAACCTGTCGTAATAATTAAAACGTAGATTTGCATCATAATATAAAGTTTCAAAACCAAGGTTTGCCTCTTTTTCCTTTATTTCATCTGCAAATACATAGGGACAAAGAAATATAAACAAAAACAAAATCCACCTTCTCATTCGACATCCTCTTGGCGTTGAGCCATTATTTTGACAGCTTCAAAAAATAATCTACCCGCTACACAAGTTAATATTTTTACAAAAAAAATTAATTTTCTCATTAAAAAAAGCAACTTTCTTC
>Ga0206929_1136_pt1 | contig 18313 bp, 16 predicted proteins | sample Alteio_BWOrgHeat_19_FD_152929 | JGI IMG/M metagenome (GOLD analysis project Ga0206929, IMG submission 152929) | Enriched cells from forest soil in Barre Woods Harvard Forest LTER site, Petersham, Massachusetts, United States -... | ecosystem: Environmental > Terrestrial > Soil > Temperate forest >...
TTTAGAGATATATTCTCGCTTAGTGCCAAGGGTATAGCAGACTAAAACTAAAACGAAATAGCAATCGCTGTCGTAAAGATTAAGCTCTTTAACTGAAGGGGATATATTTTTCTTAGCTATATAATCGAGATTGAAGATTTTACCGAGAGCTTGTTGCACTTCTCGGCTAGAAGCTTGGATCACATCTTTGACAGAGTCACGCTCAGTGATAAACTTGGATAAAATTAAGACTTGATTGAGATCAAGTGAAGAAGACGCAGAATCTTCATCATCAATCAGCTTATTCAAAAAGTATCGATTCACACCTGAGTGTTTAGCGATTGCACGCAAGGACAGGTGGGGCCGTTCCCGTCGATACTTTAGAAGGGCTTGTCTTAGACTTGACTTTAAAGCTTCTGTACTCAAAGGAACCCTCTTCCTTTAAATCGTCTTCAATAAACACACAAACAATAACGCTGAAAATTCAGCTGAAAACTACGATTAATCTTGATGATTAGGAGCATCGCTCTGATTAGATTCGTCATTTGAATTTGGATCGATAGGTTCTTTAACGATATCACCGTGACCAACACCATGAACTGGCTCTTGAGCGAACGCCAGGTTAGAAAAAAGAACTGAAGCAAGAAGAGAAGCGCCGCAAACGACTTTAAATAAACCTGATTTAGATACGTACATAAAAATTCCTAAATAAAAATCCCAATTTATTCCACTTAACTTCTGCCCTGGTTGCCTCATTGAACCTTAGGACAAGTGCTCAAGTGAATAACAAAGTCCTCTGATAACATCAAGAGTTAAAATTTCGAGATAAATCCCACACATTCGTAAACATTTTTCAAGGTTTGCTGCGCTCGAACTCTCGCTTTAATCTCACCCTCTTGCAGAATTTTACGTATGTATTCTTTGTCTTGGACAATTTCCAAGGCCTTATTTCTAATGGGAGCAATGAGTCCCACTGCTGCTTCTGCTAAGTCTTTTTTCAAATAGCCATACATCTTCCCTCGGTATTCTTCCCACAAGGCTTCCATAGGTTTATTAGAAATAAGTGCCATTATTTCTACTAGGTTACGGATCCCTTCACTAGCATTCTCTGGATCAATGTAAGTTGCAGAGTCGGTCATTGCGGTCTTAAATTTTTTCGAAATTTCTTTATCGCTATCATCGAAAAAAACCACCCCTGCAAGGCTTTTGGCTGATTTGCTCATTTTGGCAGTGGGTTCTTGCAGATCCATGATCCTCCCACCTTCCTTTTTGATCAAAGGTTCAGGAAGGGTGAAGGTGTTCTTTTTAAAGCGGTTATTGAAACGCAAAGCCAGATTACGAGTCAATTCAATATGTTGCTTTTGATCCTCTCCTACCGGCACCAAGTCAGCCTGATAAAGGAGGATGTCTGCAGCTTGCAACACGGGGTAGGCAAAAAGTCCCATGCTGATGTTCTCCCCTCCCTGTTTTTGACTTTTATCTTTGAATTGGTTCATACGAGAGAGCTCCCCCATATAAGACATACAATTCAACACCCAAGCTAGCTCGGCATGTTCAGGGATATGAGATTGTAGAAACAAACTGGATTGCTTGGGATCTAAGCCACAGGCCAAATAGAAGGCCGTCATCATATAAGTGTATTCAGTTAGTTTTTCTGGCTCTTGGGCCACAGTGATAGCATGCAAATCCACAGTGCAAAAAAAGCATTCAAAGTCACGCTGCAACTCAATCCAATTTTTGATAGCACCCAAATAATTCCCCAGATGCGGGGTGCTCGATGGTTGTACGCCTGAAAGGATAGTTTTCTTTTTTATCTGATTCATCAAATGCTCCGAAGCTGCGAAGGATAAGCCTTCCTAATTATCATGTGTTTGCTATTTTGCCAATTTGGATTTTTTCAAAATTATCTCTCGTTTCCCTTGGGATTTTATTTAAAGCGCGGGATGGTTTATCTTATGTTAAAATAATAAATAGAGTTATTATCACCCATACACTTCTCATGAAAATTCTTAGAGCATCCGGGAGATGATCATGCAAGTTCCACCTGCTTTACGCTATCTTTGTCTAACTTTGCCCTTATTCTATACTTCGTGTGCTAATTTTGGCACTCGCTCTACTGACGATTTATACACTGAAACCGCTTTACTCACTATCCCACAAAATAGCGAAGTAGCCTCTAATGAGGACTTTGAAAAAGATTTAAATTTTGACACCTATGCAGAAAAAAAATCTGTAAAAAAATGGATCGATTTTTTTTCTGGTGATGGCAGAGAACGCTTTTCCATATTTTTACAGCGTGGACAGCAATACAAAGGCATTATTCAGTACGTGTTAAAAAAACATAAAATGCCTCAGTCTCTTTATTATCTTGCAATGATTGAAAGCGGCTTCAACTTCAATGCCGTGTCCTCCGCAAAAGCGGTGGGAGTCTGGCAATTCATGGCGCCTACAGCAAAACGTTATGGTCTGCGCATCAATAACTACCTTGATGAACGCAAAGATCCTATCCGCGCTTCTATTGCAGCATCACAGTATTTAAAAGATTTATACAACGTGTTCGGCTCTTGGTATTTAGCCATCGCCTCTTATAATGCAGGCGAAGCACGAGTGATGAATGTGATCATGCGAGCTAAAAGCCGCGATTATTGGGAACTTGCAGAGCAGGGAGCTCTGCCTCGCGAAACCTCTGATTACGCTCCGCAGTTTGTTGCTGCTGCCATCATCGGTCGTAACCCAGAGAAATATGGTTTTGTTGCACCAGTGGATGTCAATCCAATCCCTAGGCTTTCTGCTATTAAAGCTCCTTCACAAGTAGACCTACGTAAGATCGCTTCGGCACTCGATTTGAATTTTGCAGATTTAAAAAGATTTAATCCACATTTTTCAGGGTTCAAAACCCCTCCATCGGATTCTTATTATCTGATTTGGGTGCCGTCAGAGAAAAAAAACAAAGCTAAAGAATTACAAAAGCTAAAACCTTCTTTGCTTGACTCTGTCGCTTCCACAGATCCCTTCTAGGACGTAACTTCTCAAAAACATGTCATCTGCGTTGTTGCTCCTCAGCTTCCGGTGCTCATTTACAGGAAGTAAACCTGCGCTCCGGATCTTCGTCGCGCCTAGCAACTGACATGTTTTTGAGAAGTTACTCTAAATCGAGATAAAAAATCGGGGAGAACCACTTGCGCAGCTCTCCCCATTTATGCCCCCGTCCTAACAGACAGAGGAAGCAATCACTAGAATCTGGTGCTAACTTCGATGAATTCGTTGCCATTTTTTCTAACAGACAAGCGAGCTTTGCCTTCAGCTTTAGCTTTAGCAATGTGTGTTAAGAAATCTTTAGCGTTACGAATACGGTGGAAGTTGATGCTTTCAACTAAATCGCCTGCTTTAAGGCCCAATTGAGAAAGCATGCCGCCTTCTAATGGGGTAGAAGCGATTTCGATAACATCATGTCTCATGTGGCGGAATCCGCGGTTAATTCTGGTAACTTTAATGTCTCCGCCCAATTCATAAGCAGAAACTTTTACGCAAGCTGGAGCATCTTGTTGCTCAGAACCTTTAGAAGGAACTTGGCAGATTTGATCTACACAACCGTTGCCTTCTGGCATGTTGCAGCTAGCTTGGATACCAAGTTTTTTGTATTCGCAAGCAGCGGCAGCTGGAGCTTGGAATGGAAGAAACTGTTGTGCTTGTTGAGTTTGTTCTTCACACAAAGACCAAACTGGAGCTAATTGCTCTTCGCAATAAACTTGTTCGTCTTGGATAGCTAACAATTCTTCGCAAGTACGGAAAGTTTCGGTGATGAAAGCTGTTTTTTCCCATTGTTCGTAAACTGGGCATTCAGCTGTTACACACTCACCGTGCATATTCATTTCAGTCCATGAGCTTTCGTGAGCACCGTCTTTAATCAAAGCTTTGTAGCTTACTTTATCTTGATTTTGGAAAGAGTAGCTTTTTTTGCCAGTTTCAACCCAAAAAGTTTTGCTTGCGCGGCAAGTAAAACCAGAAATTGGGGTTGGAGCTTGTGAGTAAGCAGCAGTTTCTTTACAAAGTCTTTGAATTTCGTTCAAAGAAGATTCGGTAGTTTGGATAACAACACCGTTACCAGCTAACAAAGGAGCTGCAAGAAGTACGCCTGAAGCTAACACTAATAATTTTTTTAACATATTAATTTCCTTTAATGAAATGATTCAAATAGTTATTACATTTTAGACGGAACTTGGGTTTCTTCATGTTGTGGGCTAGCAACTACGTAACCATCACAAGTGTCAACTTCTTCGATTTTTTCCAAAACGCACATACCTTGTAAGTTCTGGCAAATTTCTTGTTGTGCATTTTGATCTTGTTTGCATGATTGCAATACGGAGTCAGAATGATCAACGAATTGTTCAGAGCAATAATCTCTAACTTCGCCTTCGCACATACGAGCTACGTTTTCTGCAGTTAAATCATCGCAATTTTTGATGGATATTGGGATACCGAAGCCTTCAGGAGCGCTCATTTGTTTTTTAACAAGTTTTGAACAAGTTACAGTTTGTTCTGCAACTGCAACATCAGCTCTGGTTCCACCAGAACCGTAACGTCCACCTTTGGTAGAAGCGTCAGTGGTCATTTCACCGTGGTTAGGTAAAGCAATTTTGCTTTTTACTTCGCTAGAAAGAATATATTTACCATTGCATTCAAGCTTAATAGCAAAATCTTTAATTTGGCTATCACCACGGAACGCATTACATTCTTGACGCAATTGATCTAAAGATTTTGCCTGTACTGTCCCTGCTAAGAAAGGGAACGCAAGTAAAGACGTTAACATAACATTTCTTAATGACATAAACTTCTCCTGATAGATTTTCTATTCAACGTAGACCCCACACAAGTGGAGCTTGGAAAAAGATTAGGCATATATAGAAAATGGAGTCTGAGAATATGGTGAGAATAGGAGGCGAATTTCATCTTTTGCCAAAGATGAGAAAAAAAGATCTAACCTTCGTTCATGAAAAGTGTTTTGAAAGCATCGATATTTTTTTCAAATTCTGCATTATGAGAACCAAGGCTACCTTGAGGCACTGGATAGGTAACTGTGTCTGGATGCGTCTCATAAGAACGATCCGTCCATTCACCAGCAATCACTCGGTATTTACCGTCTTTTACGTCTGCTTTATCCACAAATAAACGATAAGTATAGGTAGGCGCTAAGATATCTTTTGAGCTGGTAAGTTCTTCTGTTTCTTTCGAGCGATGCCTTACATACCATGGAGAAGCTTTGATCACAAAAGCAAAATCGTAGGTAGGATCAGCCTTCACACTCCATAGGTAGCGGTAAAGAGGTTTGTTCCAAACTTCTACACCAGCGTCGTCATCTACTACGAGTGCGCGTTTCTCATTTTCGATCACATGAGTAACAATTTTATGAAAGGCTTCTGGCATCATGTCTTGGTAAGTACCATCAGTTTGTACGTCACCACGATATTGTATACCATAAGTTACTTTGGTAAATTTATGGTGAGCAAAAGTAAGAAGGGCTTTTTGATCAGCGACAGTGAAGTTAATTCCTGCAATCGTTTTTGCTTGTTGTGGTTCTTTGCTCATCACTGCAGCGATAGACCAAGCGTCACACATACCTTCCCAACCATAAGGGTTGTAATTTTTATTGCGGTCTTCTTCCATCTTAGCCACAGCAGATTGCCGGCCTTTTTTCTTCATCAGCATATCGTACTTGACCAAGGCTGAGGTACCATCCGCATATAAAACACGATCGGAAAACGGGTACCAGTAACCACTCCAAGGAATATCTACTTTTACTTGCTCCGATTTTGGATTGCCTTTGTCGTCCAATGTCAAATTGATATATAGAGGGCCAAAATCTTTAAAAATTCTTTCTACTTCTGTTTTTACTAAAGGATGGTAAGCAAGAGGAAATTCAGGTGCAGGCTTGCCATTGACTGTAGCAGCTTTAGCTCCCTTAGGAATAAAAGAAGGCGCCTGCTCTTCATTCCAATCTTTGGTCTTATCGCTAAGCACAGTGGACAAAATTTTATATTTGCGTTTAGCACTATTTAAATTTTCGTCAGGGTTTTCAGAATCGCCTTCGACGATTTTTTTCACATCATCAAAAAAATTCAGCTCTAAACGAACTCTAGCTGACTGTGGGATATTATTGTTTTGCTTATGAATGTCTGCTTCAGCATTTAACTCACTGATGCGTTTCTCAATATAAGAAGAGGTGTATGTTTCATTGCTCTGCTCAAAAACAGATGCCTGAGAGGATTGGGCTGTGTGGTTTTGCCGCTCACTACCACAGCCTAGACCTAGGAAGACTAGACTGGATGAGATAATTAGTTTTTTGAATACCATGAATAAACTCTCCCGTTCCCTAATGGATAAATGGATAAATAATTAAAGAGTTTATTTATTGGAGCATGGGTCATGAGAGAAGAGTAAGGTCTCAGGAATGGCAGGCTGTTCAAATGAGGATTAGATAGAAAATTCAAGGAGATTGCTTCGTCCGGCCTCCTTCGGTGGCCTCCTCGCAATGACAAGGACTCGCAAAGGCTAAAAATCTAGCTACCGGTACTGGTGTTAGTCTGGGTGGAGGTAGAAGTCGACGTCGCAGTAGATGTAGCGGGAGGCGGAGGCGGAGGCGCGTTTGCCGGGGACGCTGGATTAGAAAATGGACAGCTGCCTACTGAATTAGGGTTATCAGGCATATCATCGCCTTCAAAAACGACGTAGCTTGAATTCAAAACCCAGATTTTACCCTTTAGCATGCTGTTCTGCATGGCAGCAAGATCAGCAGTTGCCTGAGCTGTAGTCTCCCCGTTTTTTTGATAGACATGGAACATATAAGCTCCATTCCACCCACCACCATTGCCATTCTGTGGAACGATCAGGCTGACAACAATATCGTTATCAGCGAAGATCGGAACGAGGGCTCCTGGCAACAAATATTTTTCTTTAATACAGTACATGGCAGCTTCGTTGTAAACATTAGTCGTCGTACCATCCGCGTTTTGCGTACTACTAACCACGACACCAAAATTAGTCACTCGAGGCTGAGCTGTAGTTCCAGCTCCATCTATAGATAGAAGTGGAGGTGTCTCAGAATTAGTAACAATATGCCCCATACAGTGATAGCCAGGAGGAGGCACGCCTTCCCACACCACCACATTTTGCTCATTGTAAAAGGACTGCATAGAAGCCTCTCCGTCCCCACCATTCTGAGCGTCACTTAAGGTACCTTTAAAGTCAGTCCCTGCTGAGATGAGGGCACAAGCCTGATCATTTTTCACATCGCTTGCCTGTTGACCTGCTGCTTGTGCATTCTGCTCAGTCTGGCAATCAGCTATCCATTGGCTATTGTTGGTGCCCATTTTGTAATAAATTCTTTTATAATCAATGGGGATAGCTAAGGCCGTTGGATCGCTATTAACAAGAGAGTCCGTGGAATTAGGTGCATATAGTGACAAAACCGCTGTAGGACAAGATGGATAAGCCAAAGCAGTAGAAAACGCATGACCAATTACGTAAAATTCATCGCCTCTATCATAATTCACCAAAGCAGATGAAGAAAGAGGCTGATGCATAGAAATGTTTTTCACAACATGCTGGTCAAAAGACTCGGTAGTAAATAGTTTGTTGAGCCAAGAATTGCTTGGAAAAATGTTGTAAGCAGAGTTGTTTGTTAAATCCAACCAGATGGGTCGGTAATAACCAGTCCTTTGCACGACAAAAGCCTTGGTGTTTTTATAGGCAGCAGGGACTTGATAGTTAGAAACTTTATCACGGTTAAAATCAGTACCTAAGTTTGCCGTCGAAAAATCAGGAGGGGCTTCATCTTGATTGGCATCACCGTAAGGGTCGATAACAGCGCTTGCACCTGTACCGGTGTTCGTCTGACAAGATGTGGTTGAAGTACCGCCAGATACAGAACAAGAGGTGAGGGCTGCATTTATCCCTGCAGCAGCAGCGGAAGAACTGGTGGACTTAGGAGCATCACAGGCAAGTGGAGCCATCAAAAAAAGACAAATGATAAAAGCACGATAGGGATTTTTTGCGTGGCTACCCATGAGTTTAGCTACCCCTTTTTAAATACGAACCAGACAAGGCTCTTATCGGAATAACTTTCAATAATCTTGAAAAATTTAAGCTTTGCTTGCAATTTACACGAGCTCTTAATAGAGTTTAGATTCAGGCTTTATAACACTTTGATTTTAAGCCGTTACCCACTAGAGAAGAGTTTTTAGAATGGATAAGCTGCCTAAAATGAGAAACTTACGGGAACGAGCCGGGCTTATTTTTTACGTGGGAAGAAAAAGCAAGACCAGGCATCTGCATTTTAGTCTTGGTAGTTTGCTGTGTTTATTTGGTTTTTTGGGCTTAACACTTTTATGGCTCCCTATTAGTATGGGCGTCATTATGCAGCTCAATAATGATAAAAAAGATCTCAAAGAAAGCATGTATCTTTTAAAGAAAAATGTTTTTGAATTAGAAGATACTTACGAACACGTATTTGATAAAACCTATGGGTCACCCGCTACTAATAACCCTTCTAGCACTAGTAGCTCTTCTCCCTCTCCATCGGTTCAACAACCTACAGCCCAAAAAAGTCCGAGTGCAAACACGACAGGTCCTGCTCCTGCAGCTAATAAAAACAATGATGAAGATCTGTTACTCTCTTCTGACGAACCCCCCGAAGCAAAAGCCTCTGAGAAAACACCAGTAGAAAAAGCCCCAGCACAAAACCCCGTCATACCACAGGCTTCTGTTCCTGATACGGTGGCGAACCTAAAAGATGTTCTTGAAATCAAGAACTTCCATGTGGAGCAAGGCACCTCTAAGAACTTAGAAGTGAGTTTTGAACTACACAATTTAAAGAAAACAGGGACTCAACAAGGCTATATTTGGGCCATCGCATTCTACAAAATCCCAGGAAATGACAAGGATACCTTTGTCAGTCTCCCTTCTAGCTTAAAAATGGATCAGAGCCTTGAACAACCAATCAATCCCAAAAAAGGCCACCGTTTCAATTTCCGCAATTTCTCAAAAACTACCCTTTATTCAGAACCTTTGGTGCTTATTCAAGGGGCAAAACTTTACAAAGTAAAGCTGGGAATCCACGGCTTAAACCATAAACTCCTCCTCACACGTGTTTTCGATTTATCTTCCCAAAAGCCCTAAAATGAGTTAGATACATTCCGTAAGATGAACCAACACGGAATAAGTTTTCTATGATCTATGCAAAAACTAGATTTGTTCATCTTCTTTTTTTTTTAGAGCTGATTCTATTAAGTTCTTTATCTTTAGCGCAAGAACTACAGAGTAAGCAAACTCAAGTAAATCAAACGACTCCGTCGATCGAATCGACTCAGTTAAAAAAAGTTGAAGAAGAAAAAGAAGAAACAAAGGAAGTTAGTGCGACAGGCTTTCATGCTGCTTTAGGAGAAGGACAAACCCTTCCCAAAAGGATCGCTCGGTTCCGATATGTAAATCAATTCATTTCAGGAGACTACGGTTTCAATCAAGATGGTCGCAAAAGCGATCATGGGATAGAAATCAACGTCGTGGCATCAGCTCTCGTTTTTGAATACGGGATCACTGATCGTCTTTCTATGCAGATGATGGCACCCTTCATTGTCCACAATGATGCAGCCTTGAACTCCAACACCTTTCGCTCCTCCTATGTATACAAACAGAATTATGAAAAACTCCGACAAGGTTTTTTGGATAAGCTAGAAACTGCTGGTCTTTGCCATGGGTATACGCAGTGCCGAGACCTCTTTGAATCAGGTCACAAACTCCCACACGATTTCTATCTTAAACATGAAGCCGGTAGCTTATTGCTCGATAGCAATGTAGAACCGAAAAAATACATAGACAGTGTCATCCATTATCAATCTTTGCCCTCACAAGGTAGTCATGGCCTCGGTGATATCGAAATGGGCTTGTTCTATAATTTTTTCCGTCACGAATCTTTTATTGTATCTGCTGGTATCGGTACACGTGCTCCTACTGGCAGCTATAGCAATGTACCTTTAGCTTATAGACCTACAGGTGCAGGCATTTGGGATCTAGGCTTAAGGTATAATTTGGATTACCAGCCTACTCGTGGTCTATGGCTTTCTTTGCAAGAACAACAGGAAATACCTTTGAGCAAAGCCAAAAGAAAACCCACAAGCCTTGAAGACAATACCAAACTAGCAGATGGGGATTACATAGTAACCGAAGAAAAAGGCATAAGAAGAAAAGGCTTTGTGCAAGCCGCTTATGGCCTCGGTGTTTTACATGATGATCTCAGAGCGTTTGTCGTCAATGGAGCTTATTTATATAAGTTTCACCGTTCTAAATACAGCAATGGTGAGAAAATCCAGGACCCTGCTCAGATCTATTCTTATGCCGTTGGTGGCAGCATAGACGGCCGTGGGTACCAAATGCCTCTCGCGTTAGACGTCAGCTATGAAAACCCCATAGCAGGTAAGCAGACCTTGGTCGCTCCTTCTATCCTCACCTTGACGCTTAAAGCGTACGCTAAGTTTTAAAGAGTATAATTATGCGGAAATTTCCAATTTCTATTTTTTTCTTTTTTCTTTTTTCTTTGCAGTTGAGTTGTGGAGTTTTTAGCCCATCTTTAAAGAACTCTAATACGCCCACTCACCCGAGGGATTTATCATCCAAAGATAGTGATGAAGCCGTGAAGTGGAAGCAAAAGAAATGGGAAAAACTTGCAGAAAAACTTTATATAAGTGACAACGTCGCTTCTCTTAAGGAATACGGTCTCGACGTTTCTTCTCCAGACCCCATATTAGAAGAATTGAGCTTTAAAATCCTTGAAGAAAAACTAACTACCCCGACGAAGTTCTTAACTGACGTTTCTAAAAAAGACGAATACCTGAACTACTTGGATAAAGTTTCTGCATTATGGCAAAAAACTCTGCACACCTCTCGCTGCGCCTCCATCGAAAGTATCCGTGAAGTTTTCCCAGCAAAAATCCCTAAAGGCGCAAAAAAAAGCGTTGCTTATCATAGCCAGGATTTAAAAAACTTAACTGATATTTTCGGTGCACCCTCAGCAAAAGTCTATCACTTAAGTTACAAGCTACAAGCAAACTCAAACGGAGACAAAGAAGCGCTTACCCGTAATGGTATCGTAGTGATCCCTGAACATGGGGACAACACAGCTCCTCTACTGCTTTACTCTCATGGGAGTGACAAAGGTTTATCGTATTTAGAAATAGTAAATATGCTTGGAAGAGACCAAGAAAAACATATCGTCATAGCTCCGACTTTTCCTGGAGAAGCTCTTTGCTTACAAGAAGACCGTGACGAGACCGAATTAGATTGCAAAGAAAAAAGACACGCCATAGCAGCGGTAGGCAATGGCCTGCCTTGGAGCGACGACGATGTCAATGAATTGTTAGGCATCCATGATTGCATCAGCAAATCTATTTCTAAAAAATCCTTTATGCCTAACCAAGAAGTGCAAAGAAAACTAAGTCAGGCATACCTACCCGTAAAAACTGGTGAGCTTAAAGATAAACCCATCAGCATCCTTATCGGTAGCTCACGAGGGGGGCTTGTCGCAGCTCTCGCTCTGGCTAAAGTCGGTGCCTCTCTAAAAGAACTGGGATCATTTTTTAAAAAAATTAAAGATAAAAATGAAATGGAAGATCTTGAGTTAATCAAGATGAGCCTAGAAAAAATGTTCTCTATGGTTTTTGGTGAAGCTTATGGTGATTTTACTTCCCACTTTAGCTGTGCTGCTTTTATCAGTAGCCCCAGCACGGTGCTTATTGGTAGATTTGTTATTCTGTTAGAGTATTTGGTGAAGGGGGAAGTAGAACATACAAGATTTAAACACCTACCAGGTATTGGTAAACTCACTGATATATTTACTAAGTACCGGCAAGACAAAAGCGAGTCAGCAGAGCTTTTAGAACAAGCGGTTTTAGAAATCTTCAAAAGAGATGCTACTCTCCTTAGTCCGTTTATTATGACTAGCTTAAAGAAATGGAACTACTTTGATAGAATTTCTTTTATGGCTGGTGAAAATGGTCTACCCTTTGGTTCCATGCTTTTCCTTCATGGGATAAAAGATAGAGTTGTGCCTTTTGAACAGGCTAAAATGTCTGTGAATGTTTTTAATACTTTAAAAACAAAAACAGAAATCCTACATGCAACCCGCACCTCAGCTGAACAAGATCAAATCAGCTCAGGGATCTTTATTAGGGCCTTTCAGAATAAAATCGGTGGTTATCCCTTCGTTGTAGACCATCTTGATCCTAGCTTCTTACAAAGCTCAAGCTTTTTACCAGGGGACTTGTATGTCGAGAGCAAGACTAGCTTTAGAGGCTTACTAAGCAATGATAGTGAATTTTTAGATAAGCCTGAAGAAGACAGGGAGAAGCTCAAGAGGATTACCCAGAAAATTCTCGATAAAGCAACCTTACGTGATAGGCGTAGCCTGTCTCTTGCCAGCAAGCTCTTTGGCGTCACTGAATCGTCGGAGCTTACTAAAGTGCAAAGAGAAAAGGGACGCTTGATTGTGTTTGGGGGTGAGTTGGAAAAAGAGATCGGTTATAAACCGGTAGGTGAGGGGGATATAGAAGAAGATGTGGACTTATCTCCTCATGATGTATTTAGTCAGTGGCGTCAGGAGCAATGTGGGAAAGTAATCGGAAACTTTTAAATTCTGGGGGGAAACCAACTGCGTAGTTTTCCCCCCAGACCCCCCTTCCTTGCAAAAAGAAAAAAAGCTCCCTCTCCTTGCTATTAATTAGGATTACGGAGATGTGGTGGTGGAAGCTTCGGAATAGATCTCGTTATCACGTTGTTGTAAAAGCTGCACATACTGGGTTTTCAAATCTAGAATAGACTGTTCTGCGTTTTGCAGGTCTTGGGCAAAAACCGTATAAGGATTACTCTGAGCAGGATCATCCACGAGGTTGAGCTGATTAGCAGCTAAAGCAGCTCCGAGTGCAATCATACCGACAACTAAAATCCCATTAATTGCCATACCAAACTTGCTTGACACCTGAGTAAATTCGGCGTCATGGGGATCGACATGGGTGACCCCACCTTCAAGAACGCGTTGGTCGGCTGCTGCAGTTAGTTTATCAGCAGCATTTGAAATCTTCTCCTCATATGCTGTTTTACCCTTGTCTGTCATCGTAAATTCAAAAGTCGAATTGCCTCCAGGGTCACCTGGTACCTTCTTTAGGGTATAATGTTCGCCTTCTACAAAAGGATCACTAGCATCTAAACCAAATTTGTTTTTCGCTTCTGCATTTAACATTTTGTTTCTGGAAGCAAAATCCTTTGCTGTTTTTATCCCATAGATGCTTCCGTATACCACTCCGACGACTATTAACCCAGTACCGATCCATTGATTAATCGTCAAACCCGCATACTTAGGGTTAGTGCTTCCTGTGGTTTCTCCCGCATTAATATCGGTGCCCGTATCTGTGGGTGGAGGGGGTACCCCCGTTGTCTGTAAATACAGAGTCACCTGTATCTGTGTTTGCTGGAGGTAGAGTGTACAAAGAGCTTGGGTTACCACTATAAGTATAAGTAAGGGGGGTGCTACTGATAGAAGCTGCAGGACAACCTGCAGACGCACTAGAGGAGCTATCTGCTAAACCCAAGGCAGAGGTTGAACTGCCTGAAGTGCTTGAACCCGTTGTCGTTCCCGTCCCTCCCGGTAGTAGGGTACTACCGACTTCTTGAAGCTCCTCGTACAAGGTGGGATCAGCAAGCATCTCCCCGAAACCTTTCTCATCCGTAGATACTGTCTGTGCCACGACATACTCAAGAGCTTCCATATTAGATTGAGCACTTGATGCAGGGCCAACTGCAGCAAGAAATGCTCTTGCTTGAGTAGCGATAGTACCTGCTATAGCATAACGTTTGGTTTCGTTATCTTTGAGCTGTAATAAGATGTTGACCAGGGCAGATGCAGTATTAGCTGTCAGTTGTTGGTAAGCTGTGGTAGCTGGTCCACAATCTTTAGTAGGATCCTGTCTACGCGAAGCATTAGCACAGCCTTGCGCTGAAATCGTCAACACTCCACTGCAAGTAGAAGGGAGTGGTACTTCCACAAACCATGTTGCTGTCTCACCCGAAGCACAGACACTTCCGTCAGCATTAGTAACGGAATATTTACCATAATCAGGGGTATAATCAGGATCATTGGTCGCTGTCACTGGGGTGATGCTAACAACCAAACTTTGCGTTGAGTTACCGTAAGTTAAGATATTAACAACAGGGTCTTGAATCCTCAGCAAGGACGCATCGATAAGATTCACCAAACCTAAGCCAAAACCTCCGGTAAGTTGCTGTGCCGTAATAGGTGTGCAACTGCTACCTGTGAGATTGGTACCTCCAAGCTGGACTTGAGTAGGAGCAGCTGGCATAGTCGATTTTTCTGGAACGCAAGAATACAAGAAGCATACTAGCAATAGATAAAAAGCTTTATAATCGTTGTATAGGTGTCTCATGTATCAACAACCTTATGGTTCTAAAAAGCAAGCGACGTTTTATCGGTATAAGACAGAGATTAGTTAACAGGTCATTTATTTCTAAATTATTTTAGATGGTTATAACTAAAAATGCCTAAATTAACGCTGTTACTTTTTTTCCTGATGGCTTGTACAAGTCCCGACGGTAGGACCACAGTAAGTATTGGCAGTTCGACTTCAGGACAAACAGGAACTACGACGTCATCAGGAACAAATACATCTACAGGTGGGGCTACAGGGACGACGACAGCTACCAACACAGCTACAGCGACAAACACCACAACTTCTTCTCTTACACAGACGATTACGGTCACAGGTGTCAACGATCTTTTGGCTACACTCACTCCTGCTAGCACTGCGAACAATAAAATTGTGCTTTTATTCCATGCCGAAAATAGCAATAAACATGAGTACGATACCTACATTGCTTCTTTAAATGATCTGGGCCTGGATACCTTAGCCGTGGACTTACCCAATGGAGGGACTCTGTTTGGTTATCAAAATGAAACGGTGGAAGAACTAGGGCAAGTCCTCACTGATTTTAGCTCCTTGGAAAGTGCTATTAATGACACGATAAGCTGGACAAGTAATCGCTATACCACCGTGTACGTCACCGCTTCATCTTTGTCTGCGGCAGCAGCCATTGAAGAGATTGCTACGGATACCCGAGTATCTAAATTAGCCGTGTTTTCGGCACCGTCTATCACTTCTGGAGGTGAAAAAATTTCTAATTTTGCACCTTTGATCCGTATTCCTTTTTTTGTAGCAGCGCCTTCTACCGACGCGACCGATACCAATGCTTTGCTGCTTTCGTGTACGAGCAATAATATCACGAGAGAGACCAGTGTAGATGGGGGCTTTGGGACTTTGCTGCTGACTACGACGGTGGTTTTGGACGCGTATTTAACTTTTCTGACCCCTTAGCTTTTAAATCGAGGGAGAACCAGCTGCGCAGTTTCTCCCTCGAGCTCCCTCTCCTTGCTATTACCTTGCTACCCTCTCCTTGCTATTACCTTGCTACAAAAGGATTGCTATTTCCCTGGACATTAGCGATGCGCTTAGCACGAATAATTTCGTCACGAGTGGGTGGGTGCATTTTATCCCAGGCGTCGAACAGCTTGAGGTTTTTATTGGAAATAATCCCTCGTCCTTTATAGGCATAGTCCATGTATTTATAAGTACGAGCAATAAACCCACGTATGCCTTCTTCTGGTTCAACCACATAGCCATCAGTTTTAAAGGCGCAGGCACCAAAACGGAATTTGCTAGCTGCGGATAAGACCCCATAGTCTAAATTGCTACGCACACGATTAGTCTCACCTATCGCAGGCACTAAGTTATACATATCAGCTTCGATATGGTTAAAAAGCTCTGAGGTTTTTTGAGCGCATTTTCGGCCTTTGAAGCTCTTACCTTCTTTGCTTTTACAAAGTGGATGCCCTTCTCTCCAGCTTTTAAAAGATTTACCAAAAGCGTAAGCAGGGACGATATGCTCCCACTCTACTTGGTAGGCTCGCGGATCCGAAGCGTTGAGTGGCTCATAACCACAGGCATGAATATCGACCTGCGTCCCCTGATAAGGACAATGGCAATAGAAGGTAAACTCCATACCTTGGAAAATACCCCATAGCTGTTTTTTTGATTTAGGAAAATTTTCTATGGAGCGATTGCCTTGCATCGATAAGGTAAAATCGTCTGAAACAAACTCTAAAGGCTCCTGCGGTGGGCTGATCCTATAGTAACAAAAAGCTGCCAAAAGGGTCCCTAAACTGACGAAAAGTGGCTTTAAGTTCATATTTTCCTTTTATTACAGACTCTTATGTGAAGTTAATGAACTGGACAAAGGGCCAAGAATTCTGTATCGTACGGGGTTTCCTGGAATTAAATGAAAGTATTACACCCGGATGTGAGAGGCTTTACACCTCATACACCCTCATAAATAGAGTGTTCTGCATATGTCCCTTTTTTCGCTTTTAAAACCAGCTCCCTTCCCTGAGGAAATCAAAGATCCTAAACAAATCGCTCAGGATTACAAATACTGGCGCATCAGGATTTTTTATTCCATCTACGTTGGTTATGTTTTTTATTATTTCACCCGTAAAAGTTTTACCTTTGCCATGCCTCATCTCATCGATGAACTTGGATTTTCTATGGCCGACTTAGGCATCCTAAGCACCGTGCTTTATGTCTCATACGGAGTAAGTAAGTTTGCTAGTGGTATTCTATCCGACCGTTCCAACCCTCGTTACTTCATGTCAATTGGTCTTATTCTCACAGGCTTAGCTAATATCTTTTTTGGTATGTCATCGAGTCTTTATCTATTCATTTTATTCTGGTTGCTCAACGGGATTTTCCAAGGCTGGGGTTGGCCTCCTTGTACCAAGCAGCTGACTTATTGGTTTGAAAACTCTGAACGTGGGTTCTGGTGGAGCTTAAAGTCCACCTCTCACAACGTCGGGGGAGCGATCATACCTCTGCTTGCGGTTTTCTGCGCCAACCTCTGGGGCTGGCGTTGGGCCATGTATACGCCTGGGATTATCAGCATCGTCGCTGGTCTATGGTTGATGGAACGAGCGAGGGATGTGCCACAAAGCTTAGGTCTGCCTTCTATCGAAAAATTCAAAGGCAAAGAAGTCCAAAACAGCACAGATAATAAAAGCGATCAATCACTCACTCCTAAGCAAATCCTCTTTGAACACGTACTTATCAACAAAGGCGTGTGGATTTTGTCACTATCTTATTTTTTCGTTTATGTAGTCCGCACAGCTATGAACGACTGGGGTGCATTGTTTTTAGAAAAATTCAAGGGCTACGATCGTTTCTTGGCAGCCACGAGCATCACCTGGTTTGAAATCGGTGGCGTGCTCGGTACTTTAGCAGCTGGTTGGGCTTCGGATTATTTCTTTAGAGGCCGTCGGGTTCCTTTTATGGCCTTATGCGCCCTTGGTCTTATCCTCTCGATCCTGGGATTTTGGTACGTCCCTCAAGGCTTCGTAACCCTCGATCTTTTCTTCGTCGCACTGATTGGATTTTTAGTGTTCGGGCCGCAATTGTTAGTAGGTTTGGCAGCAGCTGAATTTGTTGACAAAAAAGCTGCTTGTACGGCCAATGGCTTTGCCGGTTGTTTTGCCTACGTAGGCGCTGCAGTAACTGGTTACCCTCTAGGTAAGGTCCTCGACACCTGGGGATGGAAAGGGTTTTTCATCACCTTGCTAGTCTGTTCTGCGGCAGTATTTTTCATCCTGCTGCCTTTGTGGAATAGACGCGACGACGACACTCAATCGCAAACCCAAACTGTACAGAAACCTGTGTTACAACAATAGACAACACAATAGAGTTGTTTAAAACTTACCAGTTGCTAGGCGCGACGAAGATCCGAAGCGCAGTTTACTTCCTGTAAATGAGCATCGGAAGCTGAGAAGCAACAACGCAGATGGCAAGTTATAGACAACTCTAATAGGAGATCGGATGCATATGTGGCAAAAACTATTATGCAGCAGCGTCTTTGCACGCTTTTTTATTTTAGCTTCTGTGCTTTTTAGTAACCAGGCTGTAGCTAAATTATCTCTCGATCCAGCGCGCCTGGAACACCTAAATTTTTATCTGATGACTGTCGATCCAGGTCCAAGCTTGGATAGCCGTTTTGGTCACACTATCCTGCGTTTTTTGGATACACAAACAGGTTAGCGTTATGATGCAATATCTTGTGATCAGAGATGATCCATCCTGCCAACATAAAGACCGATAAGAAACACGACATTCCACCCCAACTGATAGCATAAATAGCCAACCACACACGGCTAAGGTATTCGTAGCCTTTGTACTTG
>Ga0206929_1137_pt1 | contig 18161 bp, 14 predicted proteins | sample Alteio_BWOrgHeat_19_FD_152929 | JGI IMG/M metagenome (GOLD analysis project Ga0206929, IMG submission 152929) | Enriched cells from forest soil in Barre Woods Harvard Forest LTER site, Petersham, Massachusetts, United States -... | ecosystem: Environmental > Terrestrial > Soil > Temperate forest >...
ATAGTCAGACTGAAAAACATGTGAAAAGACTGGATAAGGTTTTCGGTTTACTGGGTAAGAAAGCAGAAGGCAAAAAATGTGATGCCATCGAAGGAATATTAAAAGAAGCAGAGTCTATCATCTCTGAAACAAAAGAAGGTACCATGACACGTGATGCGGCATTGATATTTGCAGCACAAAAAGTAGAGCATTATGAAATTGCCACTTATGGCGGGCTTGTGCAATTTGCTATCACCCTGGGGTTGCATGAAGCGGCTGATATACTCGACAGGACTTTACGGGAAGAAGAAAATACCGACAGCATACTAACAGAGATAGCAGAAAATGATATCAATCTGGGTGCAGAACAGGAAGGCGTTGAGTTTTCATGGCAAAAACATACACAGCCATCAGAAGTTGAAGAAACCCAAAGATAAAATGATTTTTATTTATGGCGAATATTACAAAAAGGAAAAAATGGTCGGCCAGGGTTAATGAAACCAGCAATGCGCTGGATCTGGATCAGGGCGTTTTCGCAAAAACAGATCCTCATGAAATCGCGTTGTCATTAAAAAAATCAGCATCTCATAGCCATCGACGCAAGGGTACTCCTTATCAGTCTGCCATGTCGATGCTGAATTTTTACATTAATCGCGGCGGTAAGAATCTGTCAGAAAGCAAAAAAAGTACACTGGAAAAAGCAAAAGAAGAATTGCGAAAACTATTTCATCGATCGGAAGGATCTGATACATGAAAGGTTTTAAGTCTGAACAAAAGAAAGACGCGTCCCATCCCGGAACGCGTCTTTTCTTTTTTCCAGGCGATCAACTGCATTATGCCGCCCAGGGATTTAATACGACTTTGACACAGTCCTCCTGTTTTTCTTTAAATATTTTATATGCGTGGGCAATCTGTGATAATGGCAGCCGGTGTGTGATGATGTCATCAAGTTTTACTTTTCCTTCTACCACATATTTCAATAACTCATCGATATATTTATGGGCAGGTGCCTGTCCGCCTTTAATAATAATTCCTTTATCGAAAAATTGTCCGATCGGGAAATTATCATACGTGGTCGGGTATACGCCGAGTACTGAAACGGTTCCTCCGCGTCGCACTGCGCTCATGCAGGTTTCTAAAACTTTTGGGGAACCCTTTTCCAGATTGAAAACTGCTTTAGCCCTGTCAAGTAAAGTCCTGTCCGGTTCAAATCCTACAGCATCTACACAGAGATCAGCCCCCCGGTTATTTGTTGCGGCACGAATTGCTTCAACCACCTCCTTACCGTCATCTGTCCATAAAATCGTTTCGGCATTTGCAGCTGCTTTCGCTTTATCCAACCTGTACTGCAATGTGTCCACGATAAATACCCGTCCTGCACCTTTGAGCCAGGCAGATTTTGCGGCCATGATACCTACCGGCCCGGATCCGAAAATCGCGACGGTTTCCCCGCCTTGCAATTCACCCCAGTCAATACCGGTATATCCAGTTGGAAAAATATCCGTAAGAAACAGGACCTGTTCATCAGTCAGCGAATCCGGTACTTTACGCGGACCATAATCCGCATAAGGAACACGAACATACTGAGCCTGGCCGCCATCATAGCCACCATAGAGATCCGTATAACCGAAAAGTGCACCTCCTTTCTGATCCAGCAGGCCTCCCTCAGGGCCGTATTTTTCTGGATTGGAATTTTCGCAATGCCCTGGCAGCTGATGATTGCAGAAAAAACAATGTCCGCATGCAATAGGGAAAGGAACTACTACGCGATCGCCGCGTTTCAGATTGCTGACTGCATTCCCGGTTTCTTCCACAATTCCCATAAACTCATGACCGAGCGTCATAGGTCTGACCTGGGGTATTCCCCCCGAATAAATATGAAGATCGGAACCACAAATTGCCGTGGCCGTCACTTTCAAAATAATATCCCGGTCGTTTTTGATGGCCGGGTCATCTACTGTATCGTATTGGACATTTCTTGGTCCGTGTATTCTGGCAGCTTTCATGAATACTGTTTTTAAAAATGAAGAATTATTTTTTCTTTGACACCGGTTCCTGTTCTTTTTCAACTATGCCGGCCAGTGTTGTTTCAGGTACCAGGTTGCCGATGGCGGTCCTGATTTTATTCTGTGTGCCGGATACTACTTTATCTTTTCCCGCCATGAGTGCGTCATACCCATCTCTTGCCACTTTTGCGGGATCAGCCATTTTTGATTTATCCTGAACCGCTTTTGATTCCAGCATATCGGCTTTGTGAAAGAAATCAGTGTCGGTAACGCCCGGCTGGAGTGCGGTGATGGTAACATGCGTATCCTTGACTTCATTGATCAGCGCTTCAGTCAGCGAAAGAACATAAGCCTTGGTGGCGTGATAAACGGCCTGGTAAGGACCAGGTGTTTCCGAAGCAATAGATGCGAGTTGCAGGATCTTGCCGTTATCCTTTGCAACCATATCCTTCAGAAATAAATGGGTCAGTATTGTCAGTGACGCTACATTTAATTGTATCAGTTGCAGGTAGCGGTTGATATCGTTTTCGATAAATAATCCATACTGTCCCTGTCCCGCATCATTAATCAAAATGTCCACATCCAATCCCCTTGCTTTTATTTCATGATATAACTCAAATGCAGCATTGGGTTCAAATAAATCTTTCGGGATGGGAATAACATCTACATTCAGGGTGGAAAGTTCCACCTGTTTTTTTTCAAGTTCTTCCGCTGATCTTGCTACTATGATCAGATTATGGCCCATTGACCCGAATAGTTTGGCCAGCTCATATCCGATTCCGCTTGTCGCACCTGTGACCAGGGTGAATGTGCTTTCAGTTTTCATAAAAAAATTTTAAGATTAAAAATGGGTTCACGCTATTGCCATTCAAAGCATATGCCATCCGGCTTTTCCGGCGCGCGGTACAATATTTTCATGCTGAATCAAAAATAACCATGATGGAAAGAGATGGTAAAAACAAAAGTCTGTGGCAGGATAAAGTACCGGAGTATAAACCGAAAAAATTTGAACCGGATAATAAGCTTTATGATGTTGTAATTGTAGGAGGAGGGGTTACCGGCATAACCACCGCCCATGAATTACAAAAACGCGGATTTCAATGTGTCGTTGCGGAGGCCCGTAATCTCTGCTTCGGAACATCCGGCGGAACAACCGCGCATCTGAATACTTTCTTTGACAAAACCTATGCGGAGGTTGTTTCGGATTTTGGGAAAAAAGAATCTGAACTACTTGCTACGGCTGCCAGGGACGCGATAGATTTATATAAAAATAACGTCGGATCCCTGATGATCGATTGCGAATTCAGCGAACATGAGGGATATGTTTTCGCGCAAAATGAAAAACAGGCAAAAGAACTTGAAGAAATGTATTCCTCATCCCTGGAGGCAGGTGTGCAGGTAAAATATGCGGAGAAAATTCCTGTCGAAATTCCTTTTCTGAAAGCTATATCATATGCAGGCCAATGGCAGGTTCACCCGGTGAAATATATCTATGGACTGGCGGAGGCATTTGAGGCAAAGGGAGGCCGGATTTTCGAAAATTGTTTTATCACGGGCGTGGATCACGGGGAAATTCTCTCGCTTCATTATGAGGGCGGCACTTTGCAGGCAAAACGTCTCATATATGCCACTCATATACCTCCGGGTGTTAACCTGCTGCATATGCGTTGTGCTCCCTACCGCAGTTACGTGATGGCGATAGAACTGGAGGATGGTCAATATCCGGAAGACCCGGCTTACGATATGGAAGATCCCTATCATTATTACCGCACTCAGGAAACAAATGGAAAAAAATATCTGATTGCCGGGGGCGAAGATCATAAAACAGGACATGAAGAAGATACAGAACTGCCGTTTACCAGGTTAGAAAGCTACCTGCGCGGTATATTCAAGATAAAAACAATACACTTCAAATGGTCTTCACAATACTTCGAGCCGGCAGATGGTTTGGCGTATATCGGACAAATACCGGGAGGTCCGGAAAATATTTTTGTCGCGACGGGATTTGGGGGAAACGGGATGATCTATAGCCATATTGCAGCCAAGGTACTTACCGAAAAAATTACAAATAGCCCGGACCCTTATGATCATTTATTCAGTCCGGCAAGGGTTAAGCCTTTTGCAGGATTTTCTTCTTTTGTGAAGGAAAATGCAGATGTCGCCGTATCGTTTATTACCGGCCGGTTCTCGATGGATCATTTGTCCGATACAGAAAAAATGGAAACTGATTCCGGCAGGGTGGTAAAGATGGATCATGAATCGGTCGCCATATATAAAAACAACAGCGGGTCTCTTTTCGCCGTACATCCCGTTTGCACACATTTAAAATGTGTGGTCACCTGGAATCAAACGGAAAAAAGCTGGGATTGTCCCTGTCACGGTGCGCGTTACGCAGTTGATGGAACCGTTCTAACGGGTCCGTCAGTTCGAGGTCTTGCCAGGATTGAAATTCCCGTGAATCACTCTTAACCCTGATCATACCTCATGTTACCTAACGTTGACAAACTGAAGCTAATCCGCACCTGATATGCTGGCCCGATATTTTTATAAGTATAAAATGTTAGGTTTTATTTTTTCATTCAACTAAAATTGACAAACATGCCAAAGTATTCTAAAGCCGCAGGAAAAAAAGTTGAACGCGCCATGCATGAAAAAAAAGAAGGAACACTGAAAAGTGGTAAGTCAGGAAAGAAAGTAAAAAGCCGCAAACAGGCAATCGCCATTGGACTATCAGAGGCCAGAAAAGCCGGTAAAAAAGTACCAAAGAAAAGTTCCCGGGCCAAGTCATCATAACAAACACTGATCAGTGGGGATTTTACGATTGTCGAATATGGCGCCCGAATCAGGTCTCGCCTTTCAGCAACCGGAAGAAAAAAAGAAGTGCCTGGTGGTTTGAAATAATAAAATATCAGGAAGTCATTGCGGAGTTGATGAGTTTCATGGCGGTTTTGGCATTCTTCCAGCCAAGCGGATGGAATTTTTTACCCTCATGTTTGTTGTAATCGACAAAGAAATTTTCGATTTCCCTGACCATGCTTTTATTCAGGTCGTCAATATTTTTAATGTTTTCATACAAAACAGAGCAGTCCGAAACAGCCACCAGCCGGTCATTGCGTATTTTTTTTCCTTTCTTGTCTTCTTGTCTGGCTTCCAGTACACCCAGAAGCCGGGTATGGATGAGGCAGCCGGGATAAGCAGGTTCCTCCATGATGACGAGGACGTCCAGTGGATCGCCATCCTGACCGAGGGTCTGAGGAATGAATCCGAAATCGAAGGGAAAGACGGTTCCCATCGGTAGCGTTTTACTCAAAGCAAAAACGCCCAGCTTTGGATCGAAATCAAATTTGTTCTGACTTCCGCGGGGTGTTTCGATCACTACATTCACTAACTCCTTATCAATCGTCGGAATTTTGCTGATTTTCATGATGGTTGCAATGTTTGTAATCAGTTGCGATGCACAACTTTTATAGTATGCCACGAGTAAATAATCATGCCATCGGGTTAGTGAGGTTATTATGCGTAAACAGATCCGGTGACTTGCTGTATCACCGGTAACCAGAAGCTGTTCGAAACTGTACAGTATGTCCGGTACCTGCCGGGACATCGAACTCATTGTCAAATCCTTATAAGCCTGGCATTATTTTCCGTCCCATTGTTCGGTCCATTAACGTCTTCGAAAACGAATCTGATAACTCTTAAAATAAAAATATGTGGAAGAGTCATTATACCATCGCTATTAGAAATTTATTGAGTAACAAGATTTTTTCGGCCATTAATATCTTTGGACTGGCTGCAGGCCTTGCCTGCTGTATGCTGATGTTTCTTTTTATTCAGGATGAATTGAGCTTTGATAAATTTCATGCAAACGGCAGGAATATCTATCGGATAACATCCATGGACCAGGTATCTGAGGAAAAAAATGAGCTGGCGGTCACCCCGGCGCCCTGGCTTCCGTTGATGAAAAAGGATTATCCTGAAATTAGGCAGTGGGTCCGTCTATTAAAAGATGAGAGAAGTCTGATCGGAGAAAAAGGTAAAGAGCATTCATTCGTCCATGATGTGCTTTTTACTGATTCCAGTTTGTTTGATGTTTTTTCATTCAGGCTGTTACAGGGAAATCCACATACTGCGCTGACAAAACCGAATTCCATCGTCTTAACCAAAGAAGTTGCGGTTAAGATTTTTGGAAATGCGGATCCGATTGGTAAAATGCTGGAAGTAAACTCGAGTTATACATCCGCGATCGATGTCCAGGTAACCGGTATTGCCGAAGCGCCACCCTCGAATTCCTCCATCAGATATGGTGCGCTTATTTCTATGTCAACTTTTGGTGATATAAACGATTCCTGGTCATTTCATATGTATAATGCTTTTGTTGTATTGGGCGGCGGTGCGTCCAAAAAAACATTTGAAGACAGGCTCCGGACTTTCTCAACAAATTATCTTTCAAATAATCCGGCCGCGGATGGAAAATACGATATACATCTTCAGCCTTTATATGATATACATCTGCGTTCACATCTGACCGGCGAACTGGAAGCCAATAGTGATATCATCTATGTATACATTTTTTCAGGCATTGCATTGTTTGTTTTATGGATTGCCTGCTTAAATTTTATGAATTTATCAACGGTACGTTCTCTGAAGCGGGCGAAGGAAGTAGGCATGCGAAAAGTGATAGGGGCGGCGCGGATTCAGCTGATAAAACAATTTTTATTTGAAGCGACGGTAGTATCTTTTTTGGCTTTGTTTCTTGCCCTCTTTCTGGTGGCTGTTTGTTTGCCCGTTTTCAATCAAATTTCTGACCGGAACATACAACTGAATATTAACCAGAATATATCATGGTTTTTAATCGTCGTCGTTTTGACGGGACTGGTGGGTGTGATTTCGGGTATTTATCCTGCAATGATCATTTCAGCCTTTAAACCCATTGAGGTTTTGAGAGGTTCATTCAAGGGAAGTAAAAGCGGGGTGTCGGTCAGAAAGATACTGGTTGTGTTTCAGTTTGTGATATGCATCGTGCTGATTACAGGAACCATTGTTATTTATAAACAGATGTTATTTATCCAAAATAAAAATCTTGGATTCAATAAGGAAAAGGTAATCATTGCAAATATCTCCAAAAATACGGATGCTGAGGAACTGGGGACATTCAAAACTTCGCTGAGAAATATTCCCGGAGTTGTTTCCGTTTCTGCCGCTTCAACGATTCCGAGCGCGAAGATTCCAATAAACCTGATTCATAACGGAAATTCGACGCTTACTAAAAATAAATCGATGCAAATGCTTTTCGTAGACGAGGATTTTCTAAAAACCATGCAAATAAAATTGTTGGACGGTCGGGATTTTTCAAAAGATTTTCCGACGGATATGGAGAATGGATTCATTATCAACCGAACTGCATTAAAGGAACTTGGATTTGCGGATACACATACTGCCATTGATAAACCCTTTCAATGGGTGTTACCCGGGAAGATACTGAAGGATGGAAAGATAATAGGCGTTGCAGAAGATTTTAATATTACGCCCCTGAAGTCTGCGGTTCAACCACTCGTTATACAGGTTCTTCCAAGAAGATTTCAATACTTGTACATCAGGATATCTTCAAATCAGGCGCTGACTGGTATTGAAAATAAATTCCGTTCATTTTACAGCGGCCGTCCCTTTGAATATAGTTTCCTTGATGAAAACCTGCAAGCTATGTACGCCAGTGAAAAGAAGCTGGAAAAAATGTTTGGTTATTTTTCAGGTTTGGCCATTCTGATCGCCTGCCTGGGCATATTGGGCCTGTCTGTTTATTACGCCCAGCAAAGGTTAAAGGAAATCGGAATACGAAAAATATTGGGTGCCTCGCTGGGTAGCATTGTTGCGGGGTTGACAGGAGAATTTTTAAAGCCCGTTTTTATTGCAGCAATCATCGCCACACCCATTGCCTGGTGGTCGATGACGAAGTGGTTGCAGGGATTTGCCTACCGGATTGATATTAGCTGGTGGATATTTGTGGTTGCCGGTTTCATAGCGATGGTCATTGCCATGGTGACTGTTTGTTACCAGGCAATCAGTGCGGGCCTGGCCAATCCCGTCAAAAGTTTGAGAACAGACTAAAAACATTTGAACACAACACATCGAGTATAAGAGTATAAGAGTGTTTACCTACCTCTTATACTCCCATACTCCCATACTCCCATACTTCATAACGTGGCTCCGGCATTGGCAATTTTGAGGCTGAAACCAAAAGTGCTTCCAGTTCCTATTTCGCTTTTTACCCATATCGTGCCTTCCTGCGCTTCGATGAACTCTTTTGAAATGGCCAGTCCGAGCCCGCTTCCATTTCGTTCATGTTTGCCCGGAACTTTGAAATAACGGTCAAAAATCTTTGGAAGATAACGTTCGTCAATTCCCTGACCATGATCCTGAACCGTGAATTGAACAGATCCGTTTTTTTTATGAACTGCAACATGTATTACATTACTTTCCGGTGAATATTTGACCGCATTGGTTAAAAAATTAATCAAAACCCAGGTACTCTTTTCAGCATCGGACTGTATGAAGGGAATGTTCGGCTCCATTTCAAGTTCAAATGAAATGTTTCGCTGGGATGCCTGCATTTGCACAGCCTGAAGCGCCTGGTCGACAATCTGTTTGGATTCTGTTGGTAACAACTTTAACTGGATCTGACCCGTTTCCAGCTGGGTCATATTCAAAAGCTCACCGGTTATATTCAGCAACCGGTCGCTGTCATCCCGAATGCTGTCGAGCAGTTCTTTTTGCTCAGCTGTTATAGTGCCCACTTTACCCCCGCCAAGCAACTGTGCACTCAATTTAATGGAAGAGATCGGTGTTTTAAGTTCATGGGAAATCGTTGCTACGAAATTTGTTTTGGCTTCGCTTAATTCATGAAAAATGGTAATATTTCTCAGCACAATTACCTGTCCGATGATCACACCGTTACTGGTTACATGTAAAACGTCTTTATTAAAATAGCTCTCTTTATTATCAGCGTAAATCTTAAGTTCCTGTTTATCGTTATTTTCCTGAAGAAGCGTTCTCATCAGATCATTTTTCAGGGCAACATCGGGGGAATATTTTCCGATAATATCGGATTCCTTAACACCCAGCAACTTTTCAGCAACCACATTTAGAAAAAGTATATTCCGGTTTTCATCAAATCCGATGATTCCGTCACGCATCTGGTCTATAATAGTCTCTATGCGGCTTTTTTCGAATTTAATCTGTGATAAATTGCTGTGAACATATTCATCGAGCTTTTCAGCCATTTCATTAAAAGACTTTGCGAGTTCGCCAAATTCATCATTTTGCCTGATGACTATGCGACTTGAATAGTCTTTATTCGAAATTCCTTTGATTCCTTCTGATAATTTCAATATGGGGGTAGAGATAATTCCGGGAAGATTAAAGATAAATGTGAATGATATCAGTATCAGAATGGTGAAAATAATGGTCAGCCAGAATTGCGCACTGTCTGCTGTATGTTGAGCGGCCCTGTGCTTTCTGAGTATGGCCATCTCATTTAAATCCAAAATCCTGCTAAGTGAAGCCCTGATCTGGGGATAATTGGTGGGGTCTGCCGGATTGGTCTTTAATTCATTGAAATCCTTACGAAGCTCCTGTGTCGCATCTTTTTCACCGATTTCCGTGATATTATTTTCCTGTTTCCTGAGATTATCCTCAAATATTTCCGGCGCATCTTTTTGGGTTCCGATATTATCCAGCGCCTTCAGCATGTTATTCGTATACACAATGGATTCATGGTTATTTTTCAGAACCTGGTTTGATTCATGGCTCAGGTGATTGATACTGGCGATGCCCAAAATTCCAAATAACAGAATCACGGTAAATAGAAATGTGAGGCCAGCGGATAATTTTGTTTTGAGTCGCATGTTTGTTATTATGAAAGCATCACCACATCAATATTGGCAGCGGATAATTTACTGAGTAAACGATTAAAAGCACCCGTATGGATGATAATTTTGAACAGACTGAGATGGGGTTTGCCTATACAGACGGTCGTAATGGACCTTGATTCAGCCGTTTCAATAATGGCGCTTGCAATATTGTCCTGCTTTACCCGGATAACCTCCGCGCCAAGCTGCGTTGCTAATTTAAAATTATTGATCAGATGGCGTTGCGCAGCCAGACCAATTTTATCTCCGTCTTCTTTCGAAGTCTGGACATACAGTAAATACCATTTCGAATGATAATATGATGCAAGCCTCGCGGTTTTACGAATTACCCTGGTTGCGGTTTCATGATTGCTGCTGATACAGCACAAAAAATTTTCGGGTTTCAAATGTGCCCCCCTGGGCAATTCGGTCTCGATTTTTCTCTCTACCTGCGAAGCAACTTCTTTCAGGGCAAGTTCTCTTAACTGAAGGATTTTGTCGGATTGAAAGAAATTCCGGATAGCCGTTTCAATTTTGTCTGCAGAATAAATTTTACCTTCTTTCAGCCGGGTGACGAGTTCATCTGCCGTCAGATCAATGTTTACTACTTCATCTGCTGCTTTAACGATACTGTCCGGAATCCTTTCAGCCACTTCAATGCCCGTTATTGACTTGATCTCCTGTTGAAGACTTTCAATATGCTGGATATTGACGGCAGAAATAACATTGATTCCCGCGTCCAGTATATCCATTACATCCTGCCATCGTTTTTCATTTTTACTTCCTTCAATGTTGGTATGGGCCAGTTCATCAACAACAACGATTTCAGGATGCAGGTTAAGGACAGCCTGAACATCAAATTCTTCCAGTTCCTTGCCCTTATAAAATAATTTTCTGCGTGGAATTAAAGGCAAGCCTTCCAGGAGATCATGCGTTTCTTTCCGGTTATGTGTTTCGATATAACCAATTTTCACATCAACTCCATTCCTGAGCAAAGCATGGGTCTCCTGCAGCATGCGGAAGGTCTTGCCTACACCAGCACTCATTCCAATATATATTTTGAATTTACCTCTCCTTGACTGACGTATAAGAGTCAGGAATTCATCGGCGTCTTTGTCTGTAACCGGCGTATTATTTGTTGAAAAACCTGTCATGATCAAACACTTGATATTTTTTCATTCCCCGGTTAAGACAATTGATATTCTTCAATTTTCCGATATAATGTTGTAAGCCCTATGTTCAACAATTTGGCTGCTGCCATTTTATTTCCTTTTGTGTGGTTGAGTACACGCTGAATATGCAATTTTTCAATACTTGAAAGTTCAAAAGCAGATAATGTACGGCCCCTGTGCTGTAATGTCTGAAAGTCGAGCGGCAGGTTGTTTACTGTGAGTTCTGAATTGTTAGCCAGTATAACAGCTCTCTCAATCACGTTTTTCAATTCCCTGATATTTCCTTTCCATTCGTGTTCCGTTAACCGGTTGATAAATTCTTTACTCATACCTGATACCTTACCATTTGTCTTCGCAGCATATAAATGGAGAAAATGATCAGCCAACAGCGGAATATCTTCTTTTCTGGCACGAAGGGATGGCAATTCTATCGTGAATAAATTCAACCGGTAAAATAAGTCTTCACGGAATTTTCCTTCACTAACTTCTGTTTCGAGGTCCCTGTTCGTTGCTGTTACAATGCGAACGTCTACTTTGGTTGGTTTTGTGTCGCCGACTTTTAAAAATTCACCCGTTTCGAGCACACGCAATAATTTGGCCTGCAGGTCAAAGGCCATTTCGCCGATCTCGTCTAAAAATAAAGTTCCGCCATTGGCCTCTTCGATTAATCCTTTCTTGTCTTTAATAGCACTTGTAAAAGCTCCGGCCAGATGGCCAAATAATTCACTCTCCAGCAGTTCTTTCGAGAAGGAACTTACATTGATGGCGACAAAAGGTTTTCCCGACCGCTTACCAGCATGATGAATGGCCTGTGCAAAAACCTCCTTCCCGGTGCCCGTTTCTCCCAGCAGTAATACAGTGGCATCGGTGGGAGCCACTTTTTTCGCCTGGGACACAGCACTCAGGATCAGATCAGAGTTTCCAATGATACTTTCAAATGTATATTTTTTTTCAATACGCTGTTCCAGCTGCGTAACCCGGTTTTGCAATCTTACTTTTTCCATTGCCCGGTCCAGAAGAGGGATAATTCTTTCATTATCGTCACCTTTTGTCAGGTAATCAAATGCACCGTTTTTCATGGACTGAACTCCCGCAGCGATATTACCATAGGCCGTGAGCATGATCATTTCAACCTGAGGATATTTGAGTTTCACTTTATCTATAAATTCCACCCCGTCGCCATCAGGCAATCTTACATCACACAAAATAACTTCAACAGGTTCCTTCTCCAGTTGCCGGAGACCTGTTTTCAGACTATCTGCTTCATATACGGTGAATCCTTCCAGACTGATAATTCTTTTTAACAAATTGCGCAATTTGTCTTCATCGTCAATCAGCAAAATATTACCACGGCTCATACTTTTAATCATTAAAACCAATCATTTTGTTCCCAGCTTATCAAGGTCAATATTCAATTTCAGCACGTTTACTTTATCGGGCCCGAGCATGCCGAGTAAAGATTTTTCAATATGCTGATCGACGAGTGTCCTGATCTTTTCTTCCGGAATATTTCTGACTTTTGCAATTCTCGTAATCTGTACATAAGCTCCATTGGGCGAAATATCCGGATCCAGACCGCTGCCGGAGTACGTAACCAGTTCAACCGGAACATCTTCCTTTCTGACACCGGGGTTATGAACCATAAAACTATCAATTTTAGATTGCACATCTTTGAGATAATCCGGATTGGAAGGACCTTTATTGCTGCCGGCACTTCCTGCGGCATTAAAAGCAACGGCGGAAGGCCTGCTCCAAAAATATTTGTCCTGGTCAAATTTCTGACCGATTTCAGAGTAACCGACAACTTTGCCATTCACCGATACGGTTGTCCCTTTTCCTTTTCCAGCTGAAAACCGGCCAAGGCCTGCGACCAGCAAAGGATATAATACGGAGCATATAATCAGCAGAACAACCGTAAGTTTTAAAGAAGGCAGAATATATTTTTTCATCTTTTCTAAATTATAAATTGATTACATAATTACAGCCAGCAGAATGTCTATTAACTTAATTCCAATAAACGGTACGATCACACCACCCAATCCGTAAATTGTCAGGTTTCTTCTGAGTAATGCGCCCGCACCGATCGGTTTGTAAGCCACACCCCGCAGCGCCAGTGGAATTAAAATGGGTATGATGATCGCATTGAAGATGACGGCTGACAAAATAGCTGACTGAGGACTTTTCAGATTCATGATATTCAAAGCCTGCAGGGCAGGAATGGTGGCGATGAACAGGGCCGGCACAATGGCAAAATATTTTGCCACATCATTTGCAATGGAGAAAGTGGTTAGTGTACCCCGGGTCATGAGCAATTGTTTTCCGATTTCAACTATTTCTATGAGCTTTGTTGGGTCATTATCCAGGTCCACCATGTTACCTGCTTCCTTTGCTGCCTGCGTACCACTATTCATGGCAACCCCTACATCAGCCTGGGCAAGCGCCGGAGCATCATTGGTGCCATCACCCATCATCGCTACCAGTTTGCCTCCCTGTTGTTCCTTCTTGATGTAATTCATTTTATCTTCCGGTTTTGCTTCGGCAATAAAATCATCCACACCCGCTTTTTCTGCGATATATTTTGCCGTGAGCGGGTTATCACCAGTTACCATCACGGTTTTCACACCCATTTTCCTTAAACGGCTGAATCTTTCCTGAATACCTGGTTTAATGATGTCCTGCAGTTCAATCACACCCAATACCGTTTCATTGCGACTCACAACCAGGGGCGTCCCGCCGTTGCTGGCAATCGTCTTCACCTGCGCATCGGTTTCAACGGGAAAAGTGCTGCCGGACTTCATTACCCGCTTCCTGATTTCATCTGCTGCACCCTTTCTTATTTTAACGCCATCCGGCATGTCTACACCACTGCTTCTTGTTTCTGCGGAGAATGGAATAAATTTTATATGCTGATCATTGAAGGATGGCAGTTTGGATCCTTTTGACTGAGCAAGTTCCAGAATGGACTTTCCTTCCGGAGTTTCGTCTGCCATAGAAGCCAGTATACAGGCTTCTGCAAATAATGCCGGATCAATTTTATTGGCAGGCCAAAAGTTTGTTGCCTTCCTGTTGCCAATCGTAATGGTTCCTGTTTTGTCAAGTAACAATGTGTCAAGGTCGCCCGCGGTTTCCACAGCCTTGCCACTTTTGGTTATTACATTGGCTCTCAAAGCCCGGTCCATGCCTGCAATACCGATAGCGCTTAATAGTCCTCCGATGGTAGTCGGGATCAGGCACACGTATAAAGAAACAAATGCTGCGATGGTGATCGGTGTGTTCGCGTAGTCACCAAATGGTTTCAGTGTTACGCAAACGATCAGGAAGATTAACGTAAAACATGCCAGCAATATGGTGAGCGCAATTTCATTGGGCGTTTTCTGACGGCTTGCCCCTTCAACCAGGGCGATCATCTTATCGAGAAAACTCTCGCCTGGATTGGTAGTTACTTTTACTTTGATCATGTCGCTCAATACTTTTGTTCCCCCGGTAACAGATGATTTGTCGCCGCCGGCTTCCCTGATTACAGGTGCTGATTCACCGGTAATTGCGCTCTCGTCAATAGTGGCGAGTCCTTCGATGATTTCACCATCCATCGGTACGGTATCACCCGCCTCACACATAAATACATCGCCTTTGCGCAACTGGGATGAGGGTACTACTTTTACTTCACCTACAAAAATTTCACCTACGGGAAAAATCTTCTTCGCCGGTGTATCCTCCCTTGTCCTGCGTAAACTATCTGCCTGTGCTTTTCCCCTGGCTTCGGCAATGCCTTCTGCAAAATTGGCGAATAATAACGTGACGAACAGAACGGCGAATATGGCAATATTATAAGCCAGACTGCCCTGTGCTTTTTCGCCCTTACCAATCCAGATACAAACGAAAAGCATAATGACCGTTCCGATATATACCGTGAACATGACGGGATTTTTCATCATGGTGCCGGGGCTCAGTTTTACAAATGACTGTTTTAAAGCGGCACTCACCTGTTCGCGGGGAAATAGGGATGATTGTTTTGTTCTTTTCATAATATTTTTTTTTCAATCTTTTTATTTATGCATGCTTAAGTATTCAGCTATCGGACCCAGCGCCATCGGTGGAAAATATGAAAGGGCCGTGATGATTACGATCACCGAAAGGGTCATGACTCCAAATGTTATGGAATCTGTTTTTAAGGTTCCTGAAGATTCCGGAATATATTTTTTGTTTGCCAGCAGACCAACAATGGCCACCGGTCCGATGATCGGGATAAATCGCGCAAGCATCATGACTATTCCCGCAGATATGTTCCAGAAAGGATTGTTATCGGCCAGGCCTTCAAATCCACTACCGTTATTGGCGGTCGAAGATGTGTATTGATAAAGCATTTCTGAAAAGCCATGATAACCCGGGTTGTTGAGCCAGGCCGAGGGTTTTACCGCCCAGTCCAGGTTGGGATGATGAACAAATATATAAGCAGCCAGCGCGGTGCCGCCTTTTATCAGGAATGCACAGACCAGCGTTACCAGCGCTGCGATCTTTACCTCCCTTGCCTCCACTTTATGGCCCATGAATTCAGGTGTTCTCCCAACCATCAGACCTGAAATGAACACAGCGATAATGATAAAAATAAAATAATTGAGTATACCGACACCCACCCCGCCGTAAAGTGCATTAATCATCATATCAAGAATGACGATACCCCCGGATAGCGGCATCAGGCTGTCATGCATACCGTTTACGGAACCGTTGGACGTAGAAGTAGTAATCACACTCCAGTAAGCTGTTGAAGCCGCGCCAAACCTCAGTTCCTTTCCCTCCATACTGCCAATCTTCTGATCAATTCCCATTCTGCTTATTTCGGGATTGCCCTTCATTTCGAAGTACAGGTTATTGATACAGAACAAAACAAAAAACAGCGACATCACGCCAAATATCACATAGGCAAATCGTTTCTTATTGAGATAAAAACCCAGTGCAAATATGGAAGCCATCGAAATTAAAACGATGGATACAAGTTCTGCGATGTTGGTTAAGTAATTTGGGTTTTCAAAAGGATGTGCAGAATTGGCTCCAAAATATCCACCGCCGTTTGTTCCGATTTGTTTAATAGCAATCATCGCTGCGGCCGGACCTCTGGACACCTGTACGGTATCACCTTGTAATGTGGTGATCGTGTCTTTCCCGTCAAAGCTGGTAGGTGTACCATTAAACGCGAGGATAATAGCCAGAACAAGAGATAAGGGAAGTAAAAGACGGGTGATTGATTTTACAAAAATGCTCCAGAAATTACCCAGGTTGTTTGTGGTCTTTTCTTTCAAACCATTGAATAATGCAATCATACAGGCAATACCTGTTGCTGCACTTGTAAATTGCAAAAATGTAAAAACAAATAATTGGGTTAGATAAGTGGCGCCGCTTTCACCGGAATAATCCTGCAAATTTGTATTTGTAACGAAACTGACGATTGAATTGAAAGCGAGATCAGGTGTCTGACCAGGATTGCCATCAGGATTTAATGGAAGTTTATCCTGAAATATCAGCATAAAAAAACCATACACGAACCATAAGAGATTGATGGTTAGCATGGCCTTCAAAAATTCCTTCCAGTTCATTCCCTTTCTGGGGTCAATACCACAAACTTTGAAAATCAGCCTTTCCAAAGGATTCATAAAATCAAGGATTGTCCGCTCACCTTTGAAAACCTTTGCGATATAATGCCCGAGTGGAATGGCCAGAATGATTGTCAACAGGAAGGTAACTATGACACCCGCTAGTTCGTTGTTCATAACTAATTATTTTTTGGAGTTAAAATTTTTCTGGTTTTATTAATACATACAGCAGGTAAAAGAAGACCAGGATTGAAAGAATAAATAGTAGTGTCATGGTTTTAAATTTTTTCAAAAAAATCAATTGATTTATAAAATATCCAAAAGCAAATGAGACCTGCCAGGAAAAGAATGAGTGTATTCATATCATTTTTTTTATGAGTTACTTAAATTATCTGTTATGTGATCTTACCCTGAACATGTCCGGACTTCTTCCGGATTACTGAAACTTTTTTATGATTTACCAGGAAGACCAAATCAGATGCCGGAAGCGGAAAATAGAAATCGACCCTTTTCAACACATTCACCGGCAATGCATTACAAAAATTATGTTCTCGTATTGAAAAAATTATGAGGCCGACCATTACCCCATTTTGAAGTGGTATTTGTCAAAATGAAAGGGTTTTCCTTTCCGGCGTCCGCAATTGCAGAACGGTGACCGGAACCACTGGAAACACATTAAAATGATTAACTATCAATATTTTACGAGAATCCATGATTTGCACATAACCTTTTCTATACAAGCAGTACATTCCCTGAATTCATATACCACCTTAAGCCGTGTGTGTTGACTACATTTATGTCACGAAATTTAAAGGACAGCTTATCAAAGTCATATGATAAATGAATTTATTCCTGCCTGATATATTATTTGTACTAATTATTTTTCAGTTGTTGTTCCTGAGCTTCTTTTTATTTACTCTGGAAAAAGGTGTCAGAAACAGTAATATATTATTGGGAAGCTTTTTTTTATCCATCGCCCTGAATTTGCTGGATGTTTTACTGCTTATGACCGGAGTGTATAATCGTAATCCCTGGCTCGCCGGTTGGGGTAGTTGTTTGCCGTTATTATTCGGTCCGTTAATTTATTTTTATACTTTGTCCGTATTGGAAAAAAACTTCACCATCAGCATCAAAAGAATCTACCATTTCCTGCCTTTTATTATCCTGTTTTTAGTTACGGAAATTTATTTTGTTACCCGGCCGGTTGCAACACAGAAGATCTGGCTTTTCAATATCCTTCAGCATCATATCCCGGGATCGGTTTCGGTTGTTTCAACCCTGATATTTATTCAATTCCTGGGATATATCATCGGTTCATTCCGATTGGTGTCGGTGTATAAAAAAGCAGCGAGCCAGCATTTTTCCAGCAGGCATCAAACAGATGTATCCTGGCTTTCTTCTATGATTCTCTTTCTCTTATTGATTACTGCCATCAGAATCCTGAATGGCCTGATGGCACAGACTTCACTCGCCACATATTATTTATGGATTTTTAATCTCATTGTTGCTGCC
>Ga0206929_1139_pt1 | contig 17865 bp, 15 predicted proteins | sample Alteio_BWOrgHeat_19_FD_152929 | JGI IMG/M metagenome (GOLD analysis project Ga0206929, IMG submission 152929) | Enriched cells from forest soil in Barre Woods Harvard Forest LTER site, Petersham, Massachusetts, United States -... | ecosystem: Environmental > Terrestrial > Soil > Temperate forest >...
CCACATTGGGTTTTGCTCAAAATAAATTGAATGTCTCATTCAGTTATAATCTTACACCTCAGCTAAGCATTACTCCTACTGTTTCGTGGATAGGCCAGCGTTACGGGTATGTTGATAGTAACAGTAGCGGTATACCGGCCTTAAAGAAATTTTCGCCTACCACGCTGGCAAATATTTATTTGATGTATAAAGTGAACAAATTAAAAATAGGTGTGGGCTGTTACAATATTCTGAATGCTGACTATGAATTTATTCAGCCATATACCGGTGGGCATGCTCCATTGCCATCTATGTCAAGGGAATATGAAGTACGGGTATCATACGATCTAAATTTCAAGAAATGAAGATAGGCAGATCAATACTTATTTTTCTTGGAATAATATCCTGTTCAGCAGCGGTGTTTGGGCAAACGCTTAACTATAAAATAGCTTCGGTATATGTATATAATTTCACAAAATATATATCCTGGCCTACTAATACGAAATCGAACGATTTTGTAATAGGTGTTTACGGCACTTCACCGATGACTGATGAACTGAGAAAATTTGTTGCCGGCAAACATGTAGGCGAGAAATCAATTACCGTAGAAAAGGTACTTACAGTTGATGAAGCTGCCGGATGCCAGATTGTATTTGTTCCAAGTTCAGAAAGTGGGAACCTTAAAAAAATTAGCGATCAGCTTAAAGGCAAGCCGGTATTGATAGTTTGCGAAAAAGAAGGCTTGAATAAAAAAGGTGCTTCAATAAGCATATACCTTGATGAAGACGATGACAATAAGACCAAATTTGAATTGAATCAAGGGTATATTAAGTATAACGGACTTTTGATATCTCAAAGTCTTATTACCCTGTCATCGGGCACTAATTAGTACGGTATATTTTTCAACATCTATTTAAGCATTTATATCGAAAGTGCCTTACATTCGTATCAAAAAGTATATACCTTTGAATTATGAATTCATTAAATAAAACAAACAATTAAACCCTATTAATATGGCTTTTACACTTCCTAAATTAGCTTACGATTACAAGGCACTTGAGCCTTACATTGATGCACAAACAATGGAAATTCACTATAGCAAGCATCATCAGGCCTATGTTACAAACGTAAATAACGCAATAGCAGGCAAGCCTGAAGATACTATGAGTCTTGAGGATATTCTGAAAAATATATCAAAACAACCGCCGGTGGTTAGAAACAATGCAGGTGGAGTATTTAACCACAACCTGTTCTGGACAGTAATGAAACCAAATGGTGGTGGAGAACCTTCAGGTGCTTTAGCTGATGCTATTAAGTCAACTTTCGGTTCTGTAGCTGATTTTAAAACCAAATTTGCTGAAGCAGGCGCAACACGTTTCGGATCGGGTTGGGCATGGTTATGCGTTACAGGTGGTAAACTTGCAATCTGTTCTACACCAAACCAAGATAACCCGTTAATGGACATATCAGAATGCAAGGGCACACCAATATTGGGACTTGATGTTTGGGAACATGCATATTACCTGAAGTATCAGAACCGCCGCCCTGAATACATTACCAATTTCTGGAACGTAATTAATTGGGATGAAGTTGCTAAGCGCTTAGACAACGCAAAATAATTTATGGGAAGGCTTTGCCTGGTTGCAGTACTCTTTTTTATGGCATGTATACATGTGCAGGCGCATAAAGCAGAGCACGAGTTATCGGGCAAGGCTTTCTTTCTGAAAGACACATTAAAAAATATCCAGCCCGTAACTGATAGTAGTACTACATATGCACGCAAGCATAAACTGGTTGCTGCTCTTCTCGCATTTCCATTAGGTGTTTTTGGGTTACACAGAATATACCTTGGCAGTTCTGCCGGAATACCAATAGCATACATTGCAACTTTTGGAGGTGGCTTCGGCGTTTTACCATTTATTGATTTTGTGCTGATACTTATCAATAAAGATGTAAATAACTATGCGCACAATCCACATGTATTTATGTGGTCGAGGCCGAAAAGAAAAAAGAAATAAACTTATTCTACTGTTACTGATTTAGCCAGGTTCCTTGGCTGGTCAACATTACATCCTCTCATAACAGCTATATGATACGAGAGCAGTTGTAAAGGAATAACAGTCAAAAGCGGGGCAAGGTGTTCATCGATCGGTGGTACCTCAATTACATAATCAGCCAACGATTTAACATGGGTATCACCTTCTGTTACCACAGCTATAATTTTACCCTTACGCGCTTTCACTTCCTGTATGTTACTTACAACTTTTTCGTATGAAGTGCCTTGAGTAGCTATAACGAACACAGGCATATTTTCATCGATAAGCGCAATTGGCCCGTGCTTCATTTCTGCAGCCGGATATCCTTCAGCATGTATGTATGATATTTCTTTCAGTTTAAGTGCGCCCTCTAGTGCAACCGGGAACGTATATCCTCGGCCAAGGTAAAGCGCATTGGGAGCATCTTTATATATTTTGGCAATAGCCTCGATCTCTTTATTACGCTCTAATACCGCCTGTACCTTATCAGGTATCGTATTTAATTCACTTATCAGCTCATGAAATTTGCTACGTGGCAAGGTGCCCTTTTCCTGGGCAATTTGAAGTGCCATGAGGGTAAGTATGGTAATTTGAGCAGTAAAAGCTTTTGTAGAAGCCACGCCAATTTCCGGTCCGGCGTGTGTATACGAACCTGCATGAGTGGCACGCGGTATGGATGAACCAACCACATTGCAAATACCTATAATGGTAGCTCCTTTGCTCTTTGCTAATTCAATGGCTGCTAATGTATCGGCTGTTTCGCCTGATTGAGAAATAGCTATTACAATATCATCTTCGCGAATTACAGGGTTACGGTAACGAAACTCCGATGCATACTCTACCTCAACAGGTATACGGGCAAGATCTTCAAACAGGTATTCACCAACAAGGCCTGCGTGCCATGATGTTCCGCAACCTATTATAATAATTCGGCTGGCTTTTATTAAAGCATGTTCATAATCGGCTATGCCGCCAAGTTTAACAATACCTTTATTTACATTTAAACGACCACGTAAGCTATCACGGATTGAACGGGGCTGCTCATATATTTCTTTTAACATAAAATGCGGAAAGCCACCTTTTTCAAGTGTTTCCAGCTGCATTTCCAATTCTTCTATATAAGGTGTTTTAACCTTATTCTTAATGGTCTTTATTTTTATCTCACCGTTTCTGTGAAGCACAGCTATCTCCTCATCTCCCAGGTATATTACATTTTTGGTATACTCAACAATAGGTGTAGCATCTGACCCGACAAAGAATTCTTTTTCTCCAACTCCTATTACAAGAGGGCTTCCCTTCTTTGCAGCTATCAGTTCATCGGGGTTATCCTTGGCCATAACAACTATAGCGTACGCACCAACCACCTGGTTTAATGCTATACGAACAGCTTCTGCCAGTGAAACACCTTCATTATCCTTAATGTTTTCAATAAGCTGAACTAAAACCTCAGTATCGGTTTCACTACGGAATTTATAACTACGCTTTTTAAGCTCTTCTTTAATAGGGCCGTAGTTTTCAATAATACCATTATGTATAAGCACTATGTTGCCCGATTGTGAATAATGCGGGTGTGCATTAACATCATTAGGCTCTCCGTGTGTTGCCCAACGTGTATGAGCTATACCAATATTGCCATGCTTGTCCTTATCTTTTGCAAATGCTTCCAGATCGGCAACTTTGCCCTTACACTTGTAAACATTTAAATCGCCATTTAATAATGCAACTCCTGCACTGTCATATCCTCTGTATTCAAGACGGTGAAGTCCTTTAATAAGAATAGGATAAGCTTCTTTATTTCCTATATAACCTACTATACCACACATATGTATAAATTTAGTACAATTTAGGTAATCTTAAATCAAGGTTTAAGGGGGGTGTAATAAAGTTTTAAACGCAACTTTTTGGTAGAAGGTCCGTTTCCATTTCCTCCATATCCAACAAACCTGTTTGCAGTTATAATAGAATTGCCCGCCACAAGGTACAAACCATGCGGAATTGTACGGTGATTGAACACCTCCTGCATATATAGTGCTATATCAAAAACGTATTGCTGATTAAATGCATCATAAGTACCGCCGTAATAGACTGACCCCTCGTCAGGTAATGTAAATGTAGAAGTAGAGGCAACAGTAGAAGTATCATTAATGCCTATAAGATAAAGCTGGCTTGGTACCGGAAAATTACCAATATCTGCTGCATTAACAGGAATCTCAACATCGGCACGGTTGACAATTATTTTATTCTTTTGAACCAGGTTCATAATGTAAGGGAAATCTATTTTGGTCATTACACCACCCATAGCCTGTACATAAATTAAGTTTGGTGAATAAACAGAGTCTTTTTTATTCTTAGGGCCGTTAAATACAGTCTTGGAGTAATCATGATCGAAGTGGCTGACCGTAACACAACTGGTATTTAAGCCAAAGTTTGTACTTACATATGATGTGTCGAGAGTTGAGCCATTTGGATTAATAACCCGGAAGTAGAAAATGATACCCGAAACGCTGGTATATGGATTCATGTACCATAAACCACCTTGCCCCGGAAATTGCATAGGGCTCGCCGCAGTTATGTATACGCCCGGAAAATTACGTTGAAGTGCTGCATTTGATAACACAATTGAGTCCTTTTTCGTACCACCACCAACAGGGTATTCACTTAACCCGGCAGTAAGCCATTGCCGCCCCCATGTTGTATCTAAGGGCACTGTTAACCGAGGGTTTGAAACATAGGCAACAGTAGTTGAAGGATATCGCACAGAGTCATTGGTTAGCATTTGCGGAAACACATTACGTTCACCAAGTAATGTTTTGTGAGGTAATACAAAACTTGTATAATGTGCACTGTCAGATAAATGTGTTTTAGGGTCGAGTGCATATACTTGTATGGTTTGAGGACCAAGCTCACCATAGTAGTTGTAGCCATTATAGTTTCCAAAAGGCAATGCCAATACAACAGAATCCAGTATTACCTTTTGGGTATTGGTAGTTATAAGTCCGCTGGCAATGAAAGGGTTTGCACCATCTCCACCTGGCAGTATAAACTGTGTGTATATAGAAGCCTTACTTGGGCCAAAAATCGGGTCGGTATAGCTACCCAACAAGTATTGCGAAGCGTCTGATAAAACAGAGTCTTCTAATACCAATGAAGTTACTACTTTACAAGTATCTATAAAGTTGGCGCTGATCGAATTGGCCGGCAAAACGTTTCTGCCAAGGCCACTATCCTGTGAGCAAGAGGTATAAAAGGCAAAGCCTGCTATTATGCAGGCTGTTGCCAAATAACCAGATCTGAAAGGCCCTGAGAACAATTTATTCATCAACCAGAGCTTCTTCCATTTCAAGAACTTCGTCATAAAAGTTTGAGTAGGCATCCATATAATTCTCTTCAGTATGCTCGAGCACTGGTTTGCCCGATTTTTTAATATGCTTAAGTACGTCTGCATCTACATTAGGATCAACTTTTACTATTGCGTCCGACCAGTTAACGGCCAGCTTGGTTAAATTATTGTGGGTAGGTGATTTGATAACGGCAAGGTCATCAGCATCAATTCCATCCCAAACGGCTTTATCAGCAAGGCGTTTGTTCAATGCGCCTTCAAATTTGTCACCACATAAAGAATAAATAACCTTTGCATTTTCAAACAAAGGATCTTCCTTACAAGCTTGTTTAATATATAATGGGAATAAACTGGTCATCCAGCCATGGCAATGAATAATGTCAGGGCTCCAGCTCAGTTTACGTACAGTTTCAATAACTCCACGGCAAAAGAACACTGCTCTTTCGTCATTATCTTCAAAAAGCCTTCCCTGCTCATCAGTAAAAGTAGCCTTGCGTTGAAAGTAATCTTCATTATCAATGAAGTAAACCTGCATACGGGCACGTTGAATAGAAGCTACCTTTATAATAAGTGGATGATCGTCGTTATCTATAATAAGATTAATACCCGAAAGGCGAATTACCTCGTGCAGGCCATGGCGGATCTCATTGATGCAACCATAGCGTGGCATAAAGGTGCGTATTTCCTTACCCCTTTCCTGAATGCCTTGTGGCAGAAAGCGAGCAACATTTGACATTGTATTCTCTCCCATGTATGGAAATATTTCCTGGGAAACATAAAGCACCCTTGCTTTTTTCATAGTATGAAAAATTTAGTTGGAAAATTACTGTGAGAATTGACTATCGGACGAAAAAAATACCATTCTGTTCTTTAGCTTAGCAATAGGACCTTTTTCTAGTAACCTGAAATCATTTGCAAAGATAGTAAAAAAAAGCAAGATAGAAAACAAGTATTTGCCAATTTATCTTACAAAATAGCCTATTTTCAAGTTTAATATAAATTGTTGTGCGATAGGGTATTACTATGTATAATTTTGCCAGTGAGCATAGGTTTAATAAAAGCATATACTACTGATAATGAGCAACAAACATATTTTTAACACTTCTCTTGCCTGGACCGGTGCAAATGGAGCGGGAACCACCGATTACAGGGCATATAGCCGTAACCATATTATCTCGGGCAAGGGTAAGCCAGAGATTCCGGGCTCGTCTGACCCTGTTTTCAGGGGCGATGCCAGCCGGTATAACCCCGAGGAGTTCCTTATTGCATCCCTGTCCTCATGCCATATGTTGTGGTACCTGCACCTGTGTGCCGATGCCGGGGTGGTTGTAACAGCCTATGAAGACCATGCCAGTGGCACCATGGATATAGATATGGATGGAGGAGGAAGGTTTTCTGAGGTAATTTTAAACCCCATAGTTACTGTAAAGGATAGTTCAATGGTAAAGGCCGCCATAGAATTGCACCATAATGCCCATAAAAAGTGCTTTATTGCCAATTCAGTTAATTTTCCGGTAAAGCATAACCCTACTATACGAATAGGGTAAATGAGTTTAGGCCCTCTTTCTTAGGATAAGCGGAGCTAACACCAATGATATAAGGAAAGCAGAAAAGAAGGTCATAATAAAATCATCGGCTGACCTGTGATTGAAAAAGCTTTTATAAAAATGAATGGTCAATACATCCTTGAAGTGTTCCAGCGGTAACCTATGCATACTAATGTATATACGCAGACTTACTATACCTACCATAATACATAATACAGTTAACCAATACCATAGAATATTCTTTCTGCCAACTGTTTTGTCTTTAGGGAGCATAAATAAGGCATAAAACAAAAGAATCAGGCCAACCGAGGAACTTACTACCTGAAGGATATAAAAGCGTACCTGGCCTATGCCGAATATTTCAGTGTTTTTTAATAACCAAGGTATATGGGTTACAAAATAACCGGTGCGATGTGTAAAGCTATCCCATAGTATATGTGTTGCAATACCTATAATAAGGCAAATTAATACTGACAGAAAATTCTGCTTTAAATGCCCGAACCAATTTAAGTCCTTAAAGCAGCTAAGCCTTTGCCTGAACATAAGGGGCAGGTTATCTATCAGGCTGTTTTTTACAAATGCATGATAAATTAATGTCAATATAAAAGCAATTGGCAGATCGAACCAGAATAATCCGGTCCATGTATGGCCATATATGCCCAGGTTGCGCATGCGAAAAAAATATTCAAAATCAGGGGTCATGCTGCCTATGGCTAATGCAGTATATGATATCCATTTCTTAGGAAAGTACTTTGCCGGTAATATGGCGGCAGGATGGGCGAATGTAAAAGGCATAATTAAATATAAATGTAGTATTTAAAACGGTAATTGCTGTTTCAGTATCTTTGGCAATCATTATATTTAACAAGGTGTCGGCAATAGCATTTTATCTTTTTCTTCCTTTTATATACCTTATTTCACTATTGCCATTTCCTTTATTATATCTTGTATCCGACGGATTTTATGTGCTTTTATATTATGTAATCGGCTACCGCAAAAAGGTAGTAATGGAAAACCTGCGGAACTCATTTCCTGATAAAAGCGAAAAGGAAATAAAAAGGATAGGCAAGGATTTTTACCATTACCTCTGCGATCTGTTCCTTGAAACATTTAAAACACTTACCATCAGCAAAACAACCATGCTGAAGCATTTTTACTTTGCACCGGGTGCACAGGAAGTATTTGATAAACTGGCCGATGAAAAGAAATCAGTGGTGCTTGTAATGGGGCATTTAGGTAATTGGGAATGGGCCGGTAATACATTCAGTCTTCTGTGCAAACACCAGCTCTATGTAATATACCATCCGCTCAGCAACAAGTATTTTAATAAACTGATATATGATATGCGTACCCGATTTGGTACCGGGCTGATTGCTATGCGCGAAACATTCAGGGAAATGGTTGCCAAGCGGAATGAAGTAAGTGCAACAGCGTTTATTGCTGATCAGACACCTTCACCTGAAGGAGCATACTGGACAACATTCCTGAACCAGGATACCCCGGTGTTTACAGGTACAGAACGAATTGCTAAGAAAATGGAATACCCGATCGTATATGCCTGTATTAAAAGAGTTAAAAGAGGGTATTATCAAATAGAAGCAGAAGTGCTTTGCATGAATCCGAAGGAAACGAAAGATGGTGAAATATCGGAAATGCATACCCGCAGGCTCGAAAAGGACATAATTGCCCAACCTGAGGTTTGGTTATGGTCTCACCGCAGGTGGAAACATAAACGAAAGGTTGCCTGATTTGTCATATCTTTGTTGTAAGTAAAAACAATGTTAACAGGTAAGGAACTTATATTAGCCACCAGGCAATACGCTGTTGAGGATAAGGCCAAAAGCTGGTTCTATGTACTTTCTACGTTAATTCTTGCATCTGCAGCTTATGTGGGCGCAGCGCTTATTACAAATGTTCCCATTCGTTTAGTACTTGGTGTTCTGGCAGGACTTATAACGGTAAGAATGTTTGTGTTATACCATGACTTTGAACATCATGCCATACTGAACAAGTCGGTTATCGGTAAAATAATTTTCTCGGCATTTGGTATTCTTTCACTTGCTCCGGTAAGCATCTGGAAGCGCTCACACGATTACCACCACAAGCATAATTCAAAACTATTTTCTTCAAGCATTGGTTCATACCTGATCATTACCCGCGAAAAATTCGATACTCTTTCACCTGCTGAAAAGCGTAGTTACCTCTTATCAAGGCATCCTATTACTATTTTCTTTGGGTACTTTACTATGTTCTTTTATGGTATTTCAATGCGATCGTTCTTGAATAATCCGAAAAAGCATTACGATTCATTGATTGCAATGATCATTCACATTGCACTTATTGTTACCGTAATTTACTTTTTGGGTTGGCAGGCATGGCTTTTCTCAATGTTCGTGCCATTCTTTATCTCAGGCTTCTTTGGCGACTATTTGTTCTATGCGCAACATAATTTTCCTGATGTAACATTTCATAACAATGAAGAGTGGGCCTATGAAAAGGCAGCGCTGGAATCATCGAGCTTTATGGATATGGGTCCAATAATGAACTGGTTCACAGCTAATATTGGTTACCATCATATTCATCACATGAATTCACGCATACCATTCTATCGTTTGCCTGAAGTTATGGCAGCGTTTCCTGAGCTTCAGCATCCTAAAAGAACTTCATTAGCGCCAAAAGATATTATTGCCTGCCTTAAATTAAAGGTGTGGGATTCCGCCCAGGGCAAAATGGTTGGGGTTTGATTTGCCCGCCTATTTTCGTAAATTTGTATTAACCCCAAAAATGAAAACCATGAAAAAACTTGCGTTTATTTTAGCCATATTTATTACAGGTTGCACGTCAGTTATGAAGCTTGATCAGCAAAAAGCAAAAGACTTGGTTGAAGCACTTGAACAGAAAATAAACGCAGGAGACTATGCAGCCACAACCCAGTATTACGATGAGGTAATGAATAGGAATCAAACTCCTGAGCAGCGTGCTGAGAACTTCAGAAAGCTACGTGCAGCTGTTGGTGATTATGTGTCGATGGAATGCACTTCAGTTAAGAATGGAACCGATGAGAACGATATGCCTTGTGTGAATTTGGTGTACAAAATAAAGCACACCAAAATAAATACAATTGAAAGCTTTACTGTTGTGCGAGAAGAGGGAGGCTATAAGGTATCAGTGCATGATATAATACAAGGATAGAACTGTTGCCCGGATTATTTCCTCGGATAGGTCTTAATTACTTTTTCATGTTTCAGATTCTCATATTGAATCTGAACTTCCGCATCGGTTAGGTTTGTTACTTTCCAGCAGAAGCAACAAAAACAAGGTGTATCGGTAGGTGCAGGAAAATACTCGGCATTATTTGTTTTGGTGTTGAACAGCACAAGTTTACCGCGGCCCTTGCCATACAAACCATCGAACATCATTAATTGCTTAACCGTGTCTTTATAAAAAACGGATTGCCCGTATAATATAGTTTGCCCTGTAGCTTTCTCAATCACTTCAAACTTAACAGGGTCGGTTTCCAAGTGTGTGGCCATAATGTAGGTCTTATCAAAGTCGGCATATACATAGCCAAGTGCAGCTAGCCCCAAGCTTTTTTCTGCTGAGTTAAGCATGTTGCTGTCTTTGCCATGTATCAGTATTACTGCATTCGAATCGGCCCGCAGGCTTTTAACCTGCACTATATAGCCACCTTTTAAATTGTATGACTTATAAACTGTATCTCTATTGCTTCTGCCGAAGCAAATAAATGAGAGTACGAGTAAAAGAGAAAGTAAAATATGTTTCATTGGCCAAATGTAATGGCACAAGAATACCAAAAAAACATGTGGTATTATTATTAATTTCGCAACCTTAAGAAAAAACAATGCTTAGAACACATACTTGCGGAGAACTAACGCTACAGAACGCAGGCCAGGAGGTAACCCTCAGCGGCTGGGTGCACAAGAACAGAGAAATGGGTGGATTGACCTTTGTCGATCTGCGCGACCGTTATGGAATTACACAGTTGGTGTTCGATGCAAATAAAGATAAAGAACTGGGGGAGAAAGCCGCAAAACTTGGCCGTGAATTTGTTATTAAAGCAAGCGGAAAAGTAGTTGAAAGAAGTAGTAAGAATACAAAAATTACTACCGGTGAAATAGAGATAATTGTTACATCATTTGAAATACTGAATGTTTCAAAAACGCCACCGTTTACACTTGATGAAAATACTGACGGAGGCGAGGAACTCCGTATGAAATACAGGTACCTGGACCTTAGGCGCGAACCAATTAAAAACAATTTGCTGAATCGCCATAAGGTTGCAAAAGCTGTTCGTGAATATTTAGACAGTAAAGGTTTTGCAGATATTGAAACACCGTTTTTAATTAAGAGCACACCGGAAGGTGCCCGCGATTTTATTGTTCCATCGCGCGTTAACCAGGGTGAGTTTTATGCATTACCACAATCGCCGCAAACATTCAAACAAATATTAATGGTGGCTGGCTTCGACCGCTATTACCAGATCGTAAGATGTTTCCGCGATGAGGACTTACGTGCGGATCGCCAACCTGAGTTTACGCAAATTGACTGCGAAATGGCTTTTGTAGAACAGGAAGATATTTTGCAAATGTTCGAGGGCATGGTGAAATATGTTTTCAAATCGGTAAGGAATATAGAGATGGGAAACTTCCCCCGAATGACCTATGCCGATGCCATGAAGTATTATGGTAACGATAAGCCCGATACCCGCTTTGGCATGCTAATACATGATATTACTTCGGCAGTAAAAGGTAAAGGATTTAAAGTATTGGATGATGCTGAAACTGTAGGCTGTATTTCAGTTCCGAATGCTTCGGAATATTCCCGAAGCCAGACAGATGAATTGATAGAATTTGTAAAACGTCCGCAGATAGGCGCGAAAGGATTGATATATGTAAAGTACGGAACGGACGGTTCATTAAAATCGTCGGTAGATAAATTTTATACCCCAGAAGATTTGAAGAAATGGGCCGATGCGGCTGAAGCAAAACCCGGCGATCTGATTTTAGTCGTTAGTGGACCTGCAGCTATTACACGGCGTGCATTATGTGAACTGCGCTTAGAAATGGGCACACGCTTGGGCTTACGTTCAAGGAGTGTATATAATCCGTTATGGGTTATAGATTTTCCTTTGCTGGAAGAAGATAAGGAAGCAGGCCGCTGGAATGCATGCCACCATCCGTTTACATCGTGGAAGAAAGAAGATGAACACTTTTTTGAAACAGGTGAGTTGGGCAAGATACGCGCCAATGCATACGACTTGGTAATTAACGGGGTTGAAGTAGGTGGTGGTTCTATTCGTATACACGACCGAAAGAACCAGGAGAAAATGTTCAATACACTGGGCCTTAGTAAAGAAGAAGTTGAATTGAAATTTGCATTTATATTAAATGCGTTTGAATACGGTGCGCCTCCGCATGGTGGGCTTGCATTTGGCTTAGATCGTTTTGCATCTATGACCATTGCAAACGAAGAAAACATTCGTGAATTTATTGCTTTCCCTAAAAATAATGCCGGCCGCGATATGATGATGGATAGCCCATCGACCATTGATGCAGCGCAATTAAAAGAATTGGGAATTAAGATAGAGGTGAAGTAGTATTATCTGCTTAAATCTTCGGGGCGGCTCTTGCGCCCTGCTTGCCTGTATTTCCTATACTCGCATCATGAGCAGCTAACCCGCGCCCACCTTTTCCCTAGTTCAAATAACACGTAGCACAGCGTTAGGGATAGTAGCGTAAAGCCCACAGCGCAGCGAGGACTTGCAGCGGATAGCCCGACCCGAAGGGGAACGCCCAAGAATTAAGTATGAATTAGTATCAAAGCCCTGTTAGGTGTCTGGGTCTGATGAAACTGAGAATTGCTCTACTTCACAATATTCACTTCGGTAGAACTATACGCATCAAGTGCATCAAGTTGTGACTTTATATTGTCGCTCCATTCCTGCTGGCGTGCAGCATTGAGCCCATGGTTAGTTTCATCGTCATATTTCTGCTCTGTTCTTTCCCATTCCTGCTCAACTTTATTGTACATATTCTGAATTACCTGGTTCATGTTGCTCACCTTTTTAAAATCTTTATCTGCTATCATTTTCCTAAGCTTGCGTGCATATAGTTCAGTAATGTTGAAATGCAATTGTTCGTGCTTCAGCACATATTCAGAATACTGGGTAATGTACGATTTCGATTTTATAAAAAGCGTTTCTACTTCAAATACAAGCTGCCCGTTATTTTCGTTCGTATAAAAGAAAATACTTGAAACCGTAAAGCCAAGCGGTCCACCTTGATGTGGCTTTGCTTTAAAATCATCTTTGGTGAGTAAAGAGTCTTTCTTCCAGACAATGGTGTCGTCTTTTAGCTTTTTAAGGTTCGGGGCAAGGCTCGACCGTTGTTGTGCGAAACCGATAATACAAAGACTTAAAAATAGCAGCAATACAAGCGGTTTTCGCATAAAGGGGAATTGTATAACAAATTTAGCATTTTATACTAGTTTTTTCTGATATTAAAGTTTTTGGCATTTTTTTGCATAAAAGCCGTATTTTTTACGAAAAAGGCATATATTCGCCATTCTTAAACCTAAAAAAACAATCAATATGTCATATTTTTTCACTTCCGAATCTGTATCAGAGGGGCATCCTGATAAAGTAGCTGACCAAATTTCTGATGCTATTCTTGATGCTATACTCGCACAAGACCCGAATTCAAAAGTTGCTTGTGAAAGCTTCGTTACCACAGGCCTTGCGGTTGTAGGTGGTGAAATTAAAACCAAGGCATATATCGATGTACAAAAGATCACCCGCGATGCAATTCGTAAAATAGGATACACCAAGGCAGAATATATGTTCGATGGTGATTCTTGCGGTGTTATTTCAACTATACATGAACAATCTCCTGATATTAACCAAGGGGTTGAAAGAACCAAGGAAGAAGATCAGGGCGCCGGTGACCAGGGTATGATGTTTGGTTACGCTTGTACCGAGACAGATAATTACATGCCATTGGCAATTGAAATGGCTCACTTATTGGTAAAGGAATTAGCCGCAATTCGCAGAGAAGGCAAGAAAATGAAATACTTAAGGCCTGATGCAAAATCGCAGGTTACCATTCAATATAGCGACAAAGGCAAGGCTGAACGTGTTGATACCATTGTGGTTTCAACCCAGCACGATGACTTTGATACCGAAGCAGCAATGTTAGAGAAGATCAAAGATGACGTACGAAACATTCTTATCCCTCGCGTTAAAAAACAACTTCCTGCTAAGGCAAGAAAACTGTTAAAGGACGATATTAAATACTTTGTGAACCCTACCGGAAAATTTGTGATCGGTGGCCCGCATGGCGACACCGGCCTTACCGGAAGAAAAATTATTGTTGATACTTATGGCGGAAAATGTGCTCACGGTGGTGGTGCGTTCTCTGGTAAAGATTCTTCAAAAGTGGACCGTTCAGCTGCATACGCAGTGCGCCATATAGCTAAGAACTTAGTTGCAGCAGGTGTATCTGCTGAAGCTGAAGTACAGGTAGCATATGCTATTGGTGTTGCACAACCTGTATCTATTTATGTAGATACTAAAGGTACATGCAAATTGCGTGATAAAGAAGGCAAGAAATTAAGCGATGGCGAAATATCTAAACGTGTTGCTAAGTTATTTGACATGCGTCCGGCAGCTATTGTAAAACGTTTTGGCTTACGCAACCCTATATTTTCTGAAACCGCAGCATACGGACATATTGGCCGCATACCTGGTACAAAGGAAATAAACGGTAAAAAGTATGAAACCTTTACATGGGAAAAACTTGACTACGTAGATGCAGTTAAGAAAGAGTTTGCTATAACTGAGCACAAAGAGGCTACGATAGCATAACGGAATTCTCAATTTTTATTAAAAAACAGCTCCCTTTCAGGGGGCTGTTTTTGTTTAGGGGCGCAGCAAAGGCTCATTTTTGTTTATGTGGATAAGATTTTGTAACTTTATAAGTTCGTATATATCGTTTTTAAATGAAATGAGTAATAGGTACAAAATAATTCCTTTGATAGGTTTTCTCTTTATTGGGAGTTATGTTGGAATTGCTCAAACCCAGGCAGTTCATTCCACCCCTAACCATATAGCTATAAATAATGCAATGGCTCAGACAATTGCAGCCAATGCTTCGTATGTAAACTATATTGAAAATAAAGGGCAATGGTATAATGGCCTGCTCTATAAAGCTGACTTTAATGGCGGACAGATATTTCTGGAAAAAAATGCCTTTACATATTTGTTCTTTCCACCGGGTGGAATTGAACGGTTACATCCTCACGCCAATGCCAACCCGCAGGATTTTGTTAGTTGCAGCATGACCTTTCAGGCGGTGCGAATGGAGTTTGAGAACAGCTTACAACCCATAGTTGAAGGCGCTGATAGAAAGGAATTTTATTGCAATTACTTTTTAGGCAATGATAAAAGCAAATGGGCCACGGGTGTTGGGGTATTTGGTAATATAAACTACACCAACATTTACCAGGGTATTTCGGTAAAAGTATTCAGCGACCTGAATAACGTGCGGTATGATTTTTTAATAGAACCCCATGCCGATATTACAAAACTGAAGATGCGTTTCACCGGACAGAACTATCTCTCCATAAAAGAAAAGCAATTGGTAATTCACACTGAAATAGGAGAAATTGCGCAGGCAAGGCCTATAGCGTATCAAGAGATAGATGGCAAAAAAATGAATGTGGATTGTGATTTTGTACTCAATAATGATGAAATAGGTTTTAATATAAAAGGACCCTACAATGCTTCATTGCCATTGGTAATTGACCCTACACTTGTATTTGCAACCTTTAGTGGTTCTACTACCGATAACTGGGGAATGAGCGCAACCTACGATGCGATGAGCAATGCGTACACTTCCGGTATAGGTTTCGGCAGTGCCACGGGCGGCTCTTATCCTGTTACACCCGGTGCTTTTCAGGCTACCTTTCAGGGTGGTGGTACCGGGGGTGGCAATATGTGGCCTTCACCGGATAATCTTGGTTTTGATATAGTTATTTCAAAATTTAATCCTACCGGAACAACCTTACTCTTCGCTACTTACCTGGGCGGAAATGATAATGAGGAACCGCAGAGTTTAGTAGTAGATAACACAAATAACCTGCTTGTGTTAGGGCGTACTTACTCAACGAATTTCCCTACTACCCCTGGTGCATACAGCAATAAATCAGGTGGCGGTGCCGATCTATGCATTACAAAATTCGATTCAAGTGGTGTATTACTGGCATCAACCTATGTTGGCGGTTCGGGGGATGATGGTGTAAATATTTCAGCCATAGAAAACTTTCTCGGCTCACTGAAATATAATTATGCCGATGACGGCAGAGGTGATATTGTAGTAGATAACAACAATAATGTGTATGTGGCCTCATGTACATCTTCTCCTAACTTTCCAACCACTGCCGGAGCCGTTCAAAGCTCCTCACAGGGCATGCAGGATGGATGCGCATTTAAAATGAGCTCTAACTTAACCACCATGTTATGGGGTACATACCTTGGTGGCAGCGATGATGATGCCGCATACAATATTGCCTTAAACTCGAAGAACGAGGCATATGTAGCAGGTGGTACATCAAGCTCAAATTTCCCTACCACTCCTACAACCCTGCAACCCGCTTATAGTGGCGCAATTGATGGATTTGTAGTTCATCTTTCTACAACAGGCACATTATTGCAATCTACGTATTTGGGTACCAGTGGCTACGATCAGGCATATTTTGTACAGACTGATAAGTATAACAATGTGTATGTATATGGCCAGACAAGTGGAAACTACCCGATAACAGGAGGTGTATATTCTAACCCGAACAGCGGCCAGTTTATTCATGAAATGGACCCAACGCTTTCCAAGACTATTTTTTCTACAGAGTTTGGCTCAGGCCGTGGTGTGCCTGATATTGCTCCATCAGCTTTCCTGGTAGATAATTGTTTGAATATTTACATTTCGGGTTGGGCAGGAGACCTGTATGGGTATAACGGACATTCAAGCAGTAGTATAGGATTGCCGGTTACTGCCAATGCATACAGAAGTGTACCCAATGTAGTGAATAATTCATCGACAGGTAATATTAATAATGGCGAGGATTTTTACTTTATGGTAATGCAAAAGCAGGCATCCACTTTATGGTACGCAACCTATTTTGGCAGTACTGGCGGGAACTTTGGAAGTCTTGCACACGTGGATGGAGGAACAAGCCGGTTTGATAAAAGAGGTGTAATATACCAGGCTATTTGTGGCGGTTGTGGCGGTTATTCTGATATTCCTACAACGCCTGGTGCATGGTCAGCTACTAACAAAGGCGGTAATTGTAATAATGCACTGGTAAAATTTAAAATGGACCTGTTGGAAACAATAGCTTCATTTATTATCAGCCCTAATGTTACAGCAGGTTGCGCCCCATTCTCAGTTAACTTTAAAAATATTACAACCTATGGGCACGCATTCCGATGGTTCTTTGGAAATGGAGATACTTCCTCGATTGCTTCACCTACCTATACATATACTAAGCCGGGCACCTATAATGTAATGCTTATTGCAACTGATTCTACTACCTGTAATGTTACTGACACCGGTTATGCCACCGTAAGGGTAGTTGTACCTCTTACATTCACAGCGCCATCAACATTTGTTTGTATGGGCGATAGTGTTGCATTAAGCACCACCACTACAGGTGCAATAGGTGCCGCTAAATATACCTGGACACCTTCTAATGGATTAAATGCTGCTTCAATAGCATCACCTCACACTGCACCATTAGGTTCCACAACCTATTATGTAAGTGCAAAAGATAGTTTCTGTACGGTTATAGATACAGTACATGTTCAGGTATATACAAACACAACTAAAATTATTCCGCGCAATGATCAGCTATGCCTGGGCGATTCACTTGCCTTGAAAACCGACAGTAG
>Ga0206929_1140_pt1 | contig 17764 bp, 17 predicted proteins | sample Alteio_BWOrgHeat_19_FD_152929 | JGI IMG/M metagenome (GOLD analysis project Ga0206929, IMG submission 152929) | Enriched cells from forest soil in Barre Woods Harvard Forest LTER site, Petersham, Massachusetts, United States -... | ecosystem: Environmental > Terrestrial > Soil > Temperate forest >...
AAAATATCAGGACAGGCCGCTCACCGACCGTGCATTTGAACTTGCCTGGACGCATAGCCAGGTTGTGTTGCGTCAGATCAATGCAACGGAAGCAGATGCGCAATTGTATTCGAAACTTGCAAGCTCCGTGATATTTGCCAATCCCGCATTGAGGGCAGATGCTTCTGTCATCATCAGGAACCGCCGGGGGCAGAGTGCACTGTGGAGTTATTCCATTTCAGGAGACCTGCCGATTGTGCTTTTACAGATTCAGGACATTGCCAACATGGAGCTGGCGCGCCAAATGGTACAGGCGCATGCTTACTGGCGCCTGAAAGGATTGATGGTTGATCTGGTGATCTGGAATGAAGATTTTGGCGGATACCGGCAGGCGTTGCAAAATGAGTTGCTGAGCCTTATCTCTCCGGGAATCATCAGTGATGTGAAAGATAAACCGGGTGGCATATTTATACGGTCCGGCGAACAGGTATCACAGGAAGACCGTGTTTTATTCCAGGCAGTTTCACGGATTATTTTGTCTGACAGTTTCGGATCACTTGACGAACAGGTTAAGCGAAGAAGCAAAGTGAAACCGGTGATACCCTATTTTACACCAACGAAATTTTATGCTTCACAGGAATCTTTCCTGGAACAACCCAGGGACCTGGTATTCTTTAACGGTATGGGGGGCTTTACGGCAGACGGTTCTGCATATCATATCTTAACCAGCGCTGAAAAACCAACCCCCCGCTCCCTGGTGTAATGTGCTTGCCAATCCGTCTTTCGGAACGGTTATTTCCGAGAGCGGCCAGTCATACACCTGGATGGAAAATGCCCATGAATACAGGATCACACCATGGAATAATGATTCTATTTCGGATCTCTGCGGAGAAGCATTTTATATACGCGATGAAGAAAGCGGGAAATACTGGTCGCCGTCTCTGTTGCCCACACCAGGAAAATCAGGGTATCAATGCATACATGGATTCGGATATAGCGAATTTCGTTTTGCCGAAGATGGAATTTTTTCTTCCATGACGGTATTTGTCGATCTCGAAGATCCGGTTAAGTACATCCTGTTTAAAATTAAAAATGCATCCGGAAGGATGAGAAAATTATCCATCACCGGTTACGTGGAATGGGTGTTGGGCGATCTCAGGTCAAAAACAGCGATGCAGATCACTACGGAGATCAATCAGGAATCCGGTTTATTACTTGCCGGAAATGCATACAACAGTGATTTCGGAAGTTATTTCAGCTTCTTTGATGTAGATGATAATACAAAAACATTTACGAGTGACCGGACAGAGTTTCTTGGAAGAAACGGAACATATAAAAATCCGGAAGCGATGGGTAAGGCCAAGTTGTCCGGAAGAACAGGCGCTTCGCAGGACGCCTGTGGTGTACTGCAATCGGCGATGGATCTGACCGATTCGGAAGAGAGAACACTTGTGTTCAGACTGGGTGCGGGGAAAGATCAGTATAGTGCATTACAGACAGCAAAGAAAGTCAGGGGCTCCATTACAGCAACAGAAGCATTGATACGCATAAAAGAATTCTGGAAGAAAACGTTGTCTGCGGTACAGGTGGAAACTCCGGATCCATCAATCAATTTCCTGTTTAACGGATGGCTGAATTATCAAACACTTGCGTCCCGTATTTGGGGAAGAAGTGGTTTCTACCAGTCTGGCGGTGCTTTCGGTTTCCGCGATCAGCTGCAGGATGTGTTGTCATTGCTGCATTCAAGACCTGATCTGGTAAAACAGCAAATCCTCTTAAGCGCATCCAGGCAATTTCGCGAAGGCGATGTGCAACACTGGTGGCATCCTCCCATGGGGCGTGGTGTGCGCACAACCTGTTCAGATGATTATTTATGGCTTCCTTATGTTGTTTCACGTTATGTGAAACATACCGGCGACGATACGATCCTCGATGAAAGCGTAAAATTCATTGAAGGAAGGTTGCTGAATCCCGGAGAGGAATCCAATTACGAATTACCGGGTGTTTCAAATCAGTCGCAGAGTTTATATGAACATTGCAAACTTTCCATTCAGCACGGGCTTCATTTCGGATCGCATGGATTACCCCTGATCGGATCCGGCGACTGGAACGACGGAATGGACAAAGTGGGAAATGAAGGACGAGGTGAAAGTGTATGGCTCGCTTTCTTTTTATATGATGTGCTGATGCGCTTTCAGGAAGTTGCCCATGGCAGGAAGGACCTTGTTTTGACGGAACAATTGCAGAAGGAATCTCTTCAGCTGCGGAAGAACATTGAATTAAACGCCTGGGATGGAAGCTGGTACCTGCGTGCATTCTTTGACGACGGAACACCCCTGGGATCATCGAAAAATGAGGAATGCAAAATTGACTCGATACCGCAAAGCTGGTCGGTTATTTCCGGCGCGGGTAATTCATCACATAGCCGCACGGCCATGCAATCTGCATACGACCGGCTGGTGAAAAAAGACATTTCTGTAATTCAATTATTCGATCCGCCGTTTAACCATGCTGTTCCAAATCCCGGATACATTAAAGGCTATCTGCCGGGTGTACGTGAAAACGGAGGGCAGTATACGCATGCTGCAGTCTGGCTGATCATGGCTTTTGCGGCGTTGGAAGATAAACAGCGAACACATGATCTGATACAGATGGTTAATCCACTGAACCATGGCTCCACGGCAGCGGGTATAAAAAAATACAAAACAGAACCTTATGTGATCGCCGCGGATGTTTATGCAGTAGCGAACCACGAGGGAATGGGCGGATGGACCTGGTATACCGGCTCAGCGGGATGGATGTACCAGTTGCTGGCGGAATCCTTTTTTGGACTCAGCAGAACAGGAAACAGGCTGACCATAAAACCCTGCGTACCCGATGGCTGGAATTCGTTTAAGATCAAATACGTATTCGTAGATACAGAATATCATCTTTATTTTGACAGAAACGATGCACTGGAAGAACTGGCCATTTCTTTGGATGGCGTCATCCAGCATTCCAATGATGTATTATTGCTGAATGACCAGACGGTGCATGATCTGAAAATAACACTTCCCGGAGTTAAAAGTGTAAAGCTTAAAGCGCAAAGCGTAAAGCAGCTTTAAGCACAATGTAAGCTTCAAGCGTAAAGCCTTGAATTGGGTCGATAATATATGAAAAACGTTTCAGGTTAAATACAAGAACAATCGTCTTGCTTATATAAATGCTTTACGCTTTACGCCTTGCGCCTTACGCTTAAGAAGCTTTTTTCTTTTTTACTGAAAGGCTTTCTTTCAACTGATCCATAAGGTCCTTTGATTTACTATGCACGATCCGGAGAGGGGCGGGGGTTAGTTTTTTACCCTTGGCTTTGGCCTGAATCACTTTCAGCAGCTCAGCGGAATAGGTGTCCTTATATTTTGAGATATCAAATTTCGAGGATAACTGATCGATCAGTGCGATCGCCATTTTCATTTCAGGAGCCGACACGGTGGATTTTCCGGGGATATCGAGCTCGGACATTTCCCTGATCTCCTGTTCAAAACGAATTCCCTGTAACAGAATGGCATTCTCCATGGGCTTCAGCACACAAAGTGATTCCTTGGTTCTCATCACAAAATTTCCTACGCCTACTTTGCCCGTTTTTTTTAATGCCTCACGAAGAAGTGCATAAGCTTTCACACCGGATTTCTGTGGTTCCAGATAATAAGGTGTTTCATAAAAAATACTCTGTATTTCTGTTTCCTTTACAAACTCCACGATCTCTATGATCTTAGATTTTTCGGGACTGGCCTTTTGAAAATCCTCGTCGTCAAGTATTACATACTTGCCATTGTAATCATAGGCTTTCACAATATTTTCCCAGGTCACTTCCCGGCCACTGTCCTCATTAACTCTTTTAAAACGGATTTTTGCGTGGTCCTTTTTATCCAGCATATCCAGATCCAGGTTACTGTCCTGTGTGGCACTGAAGATACGGACCGGTATATTCACCAGTCCAAAACCAATGGCTCCTGTCCATATTGCGCGCATAATGGTATGTTTATTATAATATTAAATTCTAAAATCTTGCCAGTGTTAAGCGTAAAGCGTAAAGCTTAAAGTGTAAAGCCTTTTAGGAATTAGTTTTTGAATTAATATTATGTTTTGACTGCCTCCAAAAATATTGCTTTACGAGTTACGCTTTTCGCTTTAAGCTTAATTGAGGTATGTATTCAAATCCGTCAAACTGATGGGCTTCTCCCATATTTTGACTGATGTTAACTTGTCTGAGAAACTTTGATCATACTTGTAGGCGCTGATCAGATTGATGCGGGTATTCGGGAAATTTTTACAGATATATTCTGTTTTTTCCCATCCAAGCCCGTCCGGTAAATTGTTATCAAGAAAAATAATATCAGGTTTTATCTTTTCCAGGTTTTTCATTCCTTCCTCGAGCGTATGGAAAATATGTACTTCATAATTCTTTCTGATGAAATAATTTTTCATGAGCAGACAAAAATCTGTTTCGTCATCAATTATGAGCACGCGTTCAACTGTGTTATGCTGGTTTGCCATTTGGTATTTTACACGTATACAAACGGGGGTTATTGTAGCATCATCCAAATATAACAACAGTTTATAAAATTCATTTGAATAGCTGCGGTTTTTTAATGTAGAAAATCATCTACATGAAATGTAAATACTGCAAGGAATTGATAAAATAGTATCGGGATCAAGGTTGGCATGAAATTACTGGTATCTCTGTTTTACATTATTCAACCTACAATTTATTTTATGAGTAGCTTATTGTATCTCATTGCAGTTATCTTAATCATCGGCTGGATACTTGGGTTTTTTGTATATAGCGCAGGTGGACTGATTCACATTTTGTTGATCATTGCAATTGTTGCCCTGATATTGGGGGTGATCAGAAGAGCGTAAATTGACCATTTACCGTTATATGCTCATCTGCTTTGCCGGATGGGCATTTTGCTTTCGATATTTCTTAACCATTAAATTTATTTTATGAACATCATAGAAACGATCCAGAAAAATCTCGGATTTGATACTTTAAAGAAAATAGATCCAAATACCCAGGATACAGTGGGAGAGGATACGGTACTGGGCAACAGCGCTGTCGCGCAGGCCGGAATTCCCGCCATTTTAATTGGCATTTATAATAAACTTGAAGAGCATCCTGACCTGAATCTGCTGGGTGCCGAGAAAGGCAATTTGCTGGAGAACATCTTTGGAAAATCCACGAATATGGTAGTTCAGCAAATAGAAAACTATTCGAAAGTGCGGGATAAGCATATTGCGCAGCAACTGGACCATATTGCTTCTGAATCCCTTCGTGTGATTAAAGAAGGGGTCGGTGATAAAGCCGATGAAAATCAAATCAGAGCATTTGTTGCAAAGAATAAACCTGATACACTCTTGTACTTGCCGCCCTCCCTGGAATTAGGAACCATTTTGAAAAATAATAATATGGACGACAGGACCGGAAAAATGGAGGGTCCGGTATCGACATTTATGCATAAAGTAGAAAAGACATTTAATACATCCAATTAAGCGTAAAGCCTAAAGCGTAAAGCCTAAAGCCTAAAGCATAAAGTGTAAAGCATAAAGCCTAAAGCGAAAAATTAGGCGGAGCATCCCTTATTATCCGCTTTATTCATCTCAAATCCGGGGTAAGAATGATTTTTATATCCAGTTAACTCCGGAGTAAGAATGACTTTTTATTTTTCAGTTAACTTTTTATTTTTCAGTTAACAAAGAATGTTTGGCTTTGAAATTACTGAACGGCAGACATTACACTTAAGAACTTGTCTTAGGCTTTACGCTTTCGGCTTTAGGCTTTACGCTTTCGGCGTTAGGCTTTACGCTTTCGGCGTTAGGCTTTACGCTTTCGGCTTTAAGCGTTACGCTTTCGGCCTTACGCTTAAAAAGCCGGTCGATGATTCCACCGGCCTTTTCTTTTATTTTTTCTGCATTCTTAGATACCAGTCCGGCCATACCCCATTGTATGGCCTTACCAACTGTTTTGCCTACAAAACCATTTGTTTTACCCAGGATCAGCTTACGGCTTAACAAGCCGGAACCCAATCCAATCAGGGCATTAATCAGGTCGCCTTTATGTTCCCCTGCAATGACAGACCTGAACCCATTTTTCACCAGATTAATGGGTTTAAGATTTTCTGAAACTTCATTGAAAGTTTCTTCTATCTCTCTTTTCTGGGCCTTTGCTTTTAATTCAAGTGCGGCAATGGCCTCCTCAAGTTCTTTTGAATTTGTAATCGTTTTTTTCATCCGGTTTATTTCAGCATTTTACTGATGAGCTCATTGGCAATCGGCGCTTTGATCCATTTCTCCCTCATTACATAAACAATCAGTAAAATGATCGCATAAAATCCTCCCATGATAAAAAAACCATAGTGATAGGCGCCGAGCATTTTACCCAGGAATAACGCCAGGGCAACACTTACAAACAATATTAACAGGAATGAAATGAAAAGCATGGAAACTGTAACAACAACGGTCGACAAAACATCGGCCGATTTGTCGATCGTTTTCAGTTTGGTCAGTTCAATTTTCGTTTCGAGATAATCTTTCGATTGATCTATCAGTGTCTTAATAGATTCTGTGTAGGTCATATTTATGTATTATGCTAAAGATACCTACTTTAATATCCCCTGCACTCTTCCCTGCAATTGATCAACGAATTCACCAAATTTTCCCTTCAAATCATCGGTCAGCCGATTTCCTTTTTTTAATAGTTTCTGACTGGTCTCACGGCCTTTTTTTGTGTTCAGTATAATGGCGATGGATATGCCGGCTGCAATTCCTGTTAGCACACCCGCAACAATTTTTTTATTAGTCATAAAGTTATTTTACCTGTCCAATTCGAAAATCAGGCCATATTACGTTTAAAGCCTAAAGCCTAAAGCCCAAAGCCTAAAACTTCTTTTTTTTAAATCGCTTGTATCAAAAGACCACTTAAATAGGCGCACTCCAATTATACATTGATTAAGTTTTAAGCTTTGGGCTTTAGGCTTTCGGCTTGACTGGGTACTTATTTCTACGCTTCATCTCAATAGTTCAAGTTACAGTCTCAAAATCAAAGGCATGATCTTCTTACTGGAGCAGTACAAAAATATTATAATGGATACAGCCGAAAGCCAGATACCCGCCTGGGCGCCGTTTAAATCAACTATCCGCGGCGCAGGTGATTTCTTCATGTTTTATATACGTTTCGTGAAAGAGACGTTCAAACGACCTTTCGAATGGCGTGAGTTCCTGGTTCAGTGTTATAAAATGGGAAACAGATCACTTCCTTTAGTACTCATCACCGCCTTTATCATGGGGTTGGTTTTAACACTGCAAACCAGGCCTTCGCTTGTAAACTTTGGTGCTGAAGACCTATTACCCGGTATGGTCTCGGTATCGGTTATCAAAGAGATCGGACCGGTTATTACCGCCATCATCTGCGCGGGCAAAATCGGCAGTCGCATTGGGGCTGAACTTGGGTCCATGAAAGTGACGGAGCAGATAGATGCGATGGAAGTATCGGCCATCAATCCATTTCGTTTCCTGGTGGTAACCCGTGTACTGGCAGCGACCTGTATGCTTCCCATCCTGGTGATTTTTGCAGATTCAATTTCTATTTTTTCATCTTACCTGGCCTATAATATTCACGGGGAAATGTCACTGACCAGCTATTTCACCGCTGCGCTTTCCAAACTTGACTGGATTGACATTGTACCATCTATCATTAAATCTGTTCTATTCGGTACAGCCATTGGTTTGATCGGATGTTATAAAGGATTTACCGTGGAGGGAGGAACAGCCAGCGTAGGAACGGCTGCGAATTCATCGGTCGTTACAGCCTCACTGGCCATATTCTTCATCGACATGATTACGGTGCAGGTGACCGACATACTATAAACAGAGAATTCATGGAGATCGAAAATGTAGTCAGCATAAAGGGCCTGAGTAAATCTTTTAAGGAAAAACCTGTTCTCAGGGATGTCAATCTGGACATTCAAAAAGCAGAAAACGTGGTTGTGCTGGGCAAGTCGGGATCCGGCAAGTCTACTCTGATAAAATGTATGATTGGACTGATGGAACCGGATGAGGGAGAGATCTGCATTTTCGGACAGGACATGGCGAATATTAATTATGATGAACTCAACAGATTTCGTACACGTATTGGATTCCTTTTTCAGAGTGGTGCGCTATACGATTCCATGACGGTATATGAGAACCTGGCCTTTCCGCTGCGTCATCATAAAAAAGAATTGGGAAGGGCAAAGCTGGATGAACTGATACATGAAGTCTTGGATAATGTGGGTCTCCCGGATGCCGGAGGTATGATGCCGGCCGAACTATCCGGTGGGATGAGCAAACGGATCGGACTGGCGCGTACATTGATTTTAAAACCGGAGATTATGTTATATGATGAACCGACCACAGGCCTTGACACCGCAACGGCCAAGGAAATCAGCCAGCTGATACTGGATTTGCAGCGGAAATATAAAATTTCTTCTTTGATCATCACCCATGACATTGCCTGCGCAAAGATGGTAGCCGACCGCGTGGTGATGCTTAAAGAAGGAGTGATTGTCGCTGAAGGATCTTATGAAGAATTGGAAAATAATAATGATGAATGGATCAAATCTTTTTTCTCTTAAAAATATTAAACGTGAATGCATATGAAAACCAGCAGCGGTCTTAAATGGAAGCTCGGATTATTTATCGTGGTGGGATTAGTTCTTTTGGTATTTGGATTATTTTTCATTGGAAAACAGAAAAATCTTTTTGTTTCGGTTTTCCCGATAAAGGCAGTATTTAATAATGTCAGCGGTTTAAAAATAGGGAATAACGTTCGCTTTGGTGGAATTGCCGTTGGTACCGTGGACGGCATTCAGTTGTTGAACGATACCTCGGTGCAGGTAAACATGAACATCAAATCGGAAGTCAGGAGATTTATTAAACAGGACGCCAGCGTAAGTATCGGTTCAGATGGTCTGGTGGGCGACCGGGTGCTTTTAATTTCTCCGGGTACGATGAGCCGGGAACCGGTAAAAGATAATGAAATACTGGTTTCTCATACACCTGTGGAAACCGAACAAATTATGGCGGGTTTAAAAACCTCGGCTGACAATGCAGCCGTCATCACACAGCAACTGGCTGAAGTTGCATATAAGGTAAACCATGGTCACGGCATCATTGCCAGGCTGTTAGGAGATTCCAGTATGGGAAATAACCTGAATGCCACGATGGTTAATCTGAAGAAGGGTTCCGCCGGCCTCAGTGAAAACATGGAAGCGGCCAAACATAATTTCCTGCTCAAAGGCTATTTTAAAAAGAAGAAAAAAGAAGAGGATAAAAAGAAAAAAGAGCTGGAAGACCAAAAGAAAGCTGCGGAAGAAAAGAAAAAGGAAGACAGTGAAAAAAAGCAATCCGGCAAGGAAACCTCCGAAAAGTAGGTTTTTCAAAAGAGGGTGAAAAATTAAGGACAAGATGTTGAAAAGATGTCCTTTATTATCCCATTCCCCATTTTGGGGAAATAATTCCCCCTAAATTAGTATTTTTACCAAAATAGAACTAATTTAAACGGGAAGATTTCTGGTGTTTTATTTGTTTTTATAAGTGAAACCAAAGATACTCGCATGCTTAATCAGCTTCAGTCGCAAAAGCTACAGCATAAGATTCTTCCCCACCACATAGCCCTGCTCAATTTATTGCACCTTGACTCATTGAGTCTTGAGCAAAGGATTGAAGATGAAATCAATGAAAACCCGGCGTTGGAAGAAAGCAGTAATTCAGATGACGCCCTGAATGATAAATTCAACAAAGAAACGGTGCAGGACTTTCAGAATTGGGAAGAGTACGGATATGACGATATTCCTGACTATAAGACCGAGTATGAAAATTACCTGCCGGCTGATAAGATGCCCGACCGGCAAATTGCGGAAACGCTCGACTTCAGAGAAGAGTTAAAAAAGCAGTACCGTTTTGTGGAACTGGATGAAAAGAAATACAAGCTGGCCGATTTTATTATTGATTCTTTAAATGAGAGCGGATTTTTGACCCATGACCTGGATACGATTGCAGAAGAAATTTCTTTTAAGCAGAATATCTGGATACACGGCGAAGAACTGGAGCCACTTTTAAAAAATATTCAGGAACTCGATCCACTGGGTTGTGGTTCCCGGGACCTGGGGGAATTCTTTCTTATCCAGTTGAACAAACTAAATAACAGCAGGCCGATATATGCTACGGCCATTGAATTGGTCAGGGATCATTTCGCCGATCTGCATGCATGTAATATTGAAAAAATAAGAAGGGACATGAAAATGCGGGACGGTGAAGTAAAGGAAGTGCTGCAAATACTGGCATCCTTGAAAACCCGGCCCTTTACAGGTTCTACAAATACCATTCAGGTAAACAATACCGTTTTTCCGGATTTTATTATTACGGTTGAAGCAGACGAAGTATTTGTCACACTGGCCAGACAGCGTTCTGCTTCGCTTCATGTGAATCAGACCTGGGCAGAGACCGTGCATCACATGGATAATGATAAAACAACTGATCGCGGAACCCGTCAGTATATGCGCAGCAAACTGGCATCGGCCCAATGGTTTATAAAAGCCATCCGTGAAAGGGAATCCAACATGTTGAAAGTAATCAAAGCGATTGTTCAGTTTCAATCTGAATATTTCAAATACGGGGATACGATGCAGTTACAACCGATGGTATTAAAAAATATTGCTGAAATCGTCGGTCTTGATATTTCGACAGTATCCAGGATCACCTGTAATAAATATGCTGATACGCCTTTTGGTATGATCCTGCTCAAGGATTTATTTACAGAAGGATTAACGAATAAAGAAGGAACGATAATCAGTAACAAAGTAATTCAGACCATAGTGGAGGAAGTGGTAGAGAAAGAAGATAAAAAGAAACCTTACACAGATCAGCAACTGGCTGATATATTATCGGGTAAGGGTTATATCGTAGCACGAAGAACAATTGCAAAATACAGGGATCAGCTGAATATTCCTGTAGCCCAGATGAGAGCATTATTCAATTAGTTCATTTTACCAAAGCCATTTTGAATTTTCAAATTTGATGTTTATGAAAAAAATTCTCGTTATTGATGATGACAGAGATATCTGCTTGCTGCTAAATCGCTTTCTGACCCGTCGCGGTTATGAGGTTATTGAAATGTATACGGGGAAAAAAGCGCTCGTATGGCTGGATTCGAATCAACCCAATCTGGTGATGTGTGATTACCGGCTGGGAGATATGGATGCGATGGAAATGCTGACGAGTATCAAGAATAAATATGCCGATGTGCCGGTAATCATTATTACGGGATACAGCGACATGCGCACGGCCGTGAAAGTGATGAAAATGGGCGCGTACGATTATATTACAAAACCTTTATTGCCTGATGAAATTATTCATACCATTCAGCAGGCCATTGAACATAGTGAAAACAGCAGTGCCCGTCCGGCATTAAAATCAAAAGCAACGGTTCCTGATAAAACCGTCACAGAAACAGCGGGGGTCACTTACTCAGGAAAATATATATTTGGGGATTCAGAAGCCTTCCGTAAAATATTAAAGCAGATTGCCCTGGTAGCACCTACCAGCTACAGTGTGATTATCTATGGCGAAACAGGAAGCGGTAAGGAATCATTTGCCCAGGAAATTCATAAACGCAGCAAGCGCAGCAGTAAAACTTTCATAGCCATTGACTGCGGGGCACTTTCAAAGGAACTGGCGGCCAGTGAATTATTTGGTCATGAAAAAGGAGCATTTACAGGCGCCTTAAATCAGAAGATCGGGTGTTTTGAACTGGCGAATGGAGGAACTATTTTCCTGGATGAAGTGGCCAATCTGCCATACGATGTACAGGTATCCCTGTTACGTGTGGTACAGGAACGAAAAATGAGAAGGGTAGGCGGTGTGAAGGATATTGACCTGGATGTGCGGATACTGATAGCCAGTAATGAATTGTTGTGGAATGCCACCCGCTCCGGAAAATTCCGTGAGGATCTTTATCATCGCTTCAATGAGTTCTCGATCGAAATTCCCCCACTCCGCGAACGCAGGGATGATATCATGCTTTTTGCCACGCATTTTCTCCATACCACCAATGAAGAACTGGGAAAAAATGTAAAAGGATTTGAGCCCGATGTGGAAGAAATATTAAAAAAATATGTTTGGTTCGGCAATCTGCGCGAATTAAAAAATGTGATCAAGCGGGCAACCCTGCTCACTGAAGGGGATTTTATAGAAGCCAGAACCCTTCCGTTTGAAATTTCAAATTATGACAAACTCCAGTTTGCTGAACAACCTGCGGGAATCATGGGAACAGCTGCCCAGCCGGTAGCTGACGCAAAGCCCGGCGCCAACGGCAAAATAAATCTGAGTGAAAGTTCGTTGAAGGAAGCCAGTATCGACGCCGAATACGAAATGATCCTTCAGGCATTGAAAGAGTCAAATTACAATAAAAGCAAAGCAGCACAGCTTTTGAAAATCGACCGGAAAACACTTTATAATAAAATGACTCTGTATGAAGAAATGAAAAACCATTGATCCATGTACCCGTCTGAAATAAATGCCCATAACCAACGCTTGTCCATGACAACCGAGAATCTGCCTGTCAAAATTCTGATCGTTGACGATGATGAGGAAGATTTTTTTCTCACGAGCCAGTATATTAAAAAGATACGGGGTAAGGAATTTGTTATAGACTGGTGTTATCGTTACAATGATGCGCTCGAAGCCATTGTGGAAGGCCGGTATGATATATATTTTATTGATTATTATCTGGGCGCCCAGACCGGCCTTGAATTAATGAAGGAGGCTCTGGGACAAAACTGCGAGCAACCCCTGATTTTATTAACCGGGATGGGAAACCAGAAGATAGATCTTGAAGCCATGCAGGCCGGGGCCTATGATTACCTGGTTAAACTGGAGCTGAATACCGAGAAAATCGAAAGATGTATCCGTTACTCGCTGGAAAGAGCGACTTCTCTGAAAATCCTTCGTTCCAATGAAAGGAAATTCAGAAGCATATTTGAGCGGTCAAAAGATGCCGTATTCCTGACCGATGAATCCCTTGTTTTTAAGGATCTGAATGATATTACGGTGAGTATGTTTGGTTATGCGCGGGAGGAATTGATGAACATGAACTTGCTGCATTTTTTCACAAAACCCCAGCAGGCGGAAGAGATTGTCAAATTATTGAAATCCGAAGGTAATGTGGAGGATATTGAAGTGGAGCTGATCAGCCGGGGCAATGATGTTTTGCAATCGGTGCTTTCTCTCTCTATGGAAATGGATGCCGATGATAATTTGTATGTACAGGGTATCATCCATGATATCACCAATCTCAAACGTGCTGAAAAAGCAACTCTGCAGGCAGAAAAACTGGGCGCTGCAAACCGGCTGGTAAGAGCGCTGGCGCATGAAGTCAGGAACCCGCTTAATAATATAAATCTTTCGGTTGAACAGCTGGCGCAGGAGAGCCTGGGTGATAGCGGCGTTATATATATGGATATCATCAGCAGGAACTCCAAGCGAATTAACGATCTGATCACCGAGCTTTTATTATCCTCCTCACTTCCACCTGAGAATGTTCGGGAGAAGAGAGCGCTTCAGAATATTCTGGACGATTCTATTGCAACGATCATAGACAGGATCACACTTAAAAAAGTGAACTGGAAAGTGGTTTATCCCAATGAGCCGGCTTATATCATGGCAGATCCCATGAAATTAAAAATCGCCTTTACCAATATCATCATCAATGCCATTGAAGCTATGAACGAAAGCAAAGGTGAACTCGATATTTCTATCACCAGTCAGAACGGCCATCACCTGGTATCCATAAAGGACAACGGTACAGGAATCAGTAAAGAAACCCTGCCGCATTTATTCGAACCTTATTTTACTTTTAAAAGAAATGGCCTGGGCCTGGGCCTGGCCACCACCCTCAATATCATTCAGTCGCACAAAGCATCCATTGATGTTCAGACCGGCGATAATCAGGGATCGAATTTTATTCTCAAATTTGAGAGAGCCTGACTACAGCACTAAATCACAAAACTATACACTAGTATGGAAGTATGGAAGAATGGAAGTATGGAAGTGGAGTGATTTAGTTAAAAGTGGAGTGATTTACTTCAAATACCTGCGTGATTTCCTCTTTTCCATCTTATCTAAATGAATCAGATTTACAACCAAATCTATCTGATCATGAAAGAGGGTCCCATTGCAAAGAAATCGCTTGATTTTTCAGTTTCAATAATTTCATATTGTGAATATCTGGACAACAAACGAAAATTCATTATTTCCAAGCAATTATTAAGATCCGGTACTTCGATCGGCGCAAATGTTTATGAGGCGCAGTATTCAGAAAGCAGACTAGATTTCATACATAAAATGAAAATTGCTCTGAAGGAAGCAAATGAGACGTATTACTGGCTCTCCTTATGTGAAAAAATAGACGGATTGCCTATTAAGAAGGAAATACTATATGAAATAAAAGAAATCAAGCTAATTCTATCCAAAATAATTGTCACAGGTAAAAAAAATCTCACTAAAGACTAAATCACTCCACTTCCATACTTCCATTCTTCCATACTTCCATACTAGTGAATTAGTGACTGTGTACTAGTGTGACTAGCTATCCTTCAAAATCTTCAAAAGCACCTTCTCCGACGGCGTGAGTCCTGAACTTTCTTCCGTCATTTCAATCTGATCGAGGCTGCGCGCATATTTTGAGAAATTATTTTCCTCATACAAACGAAGCAACCCCGGATGTACATAATATTTTTTGCAAATGGAGCGGGAGTTTCCCAGTTTTTTACTGACAGAATCAAGCACCGAAACAATATTTTTCTTTCTTTCCGCTTCCGATATCACGTCTGATAAAGTGCAGAGGGTTTCCAGTGCATGTACAGAGCCGGCCCAGGTTCTGAAGTCCTTTGCGCTGAAATCTTTTCCGGTGGATTTTTTTATATACTCATTTACCATCCCGGATTCAATGATCCGCCGGTTACCTGTTTCGTCGTAATACTGAAACAATTCTTTTCCCGGTATGTCACGGCATTGTTCCACCGTTCTGGCCAGTTTTTTATTTCGTAAGGTGATATCATGCTGGATCCCTTTTTTACCGCGAAAAGCAAATCGCATTTTATCGCCCGTAATGGAAACATGTTTGTCTTTCAGGGTAGTTAATCCGTAAGAACCATACAGCTTTTCATAATTGCTGTTTCCGATGCGTATATAAGTCCTTTCCATGAGGCTGATGACCGTAGCCAGCACTTTATCCTGGTTCAGTTCCCGGATCCTCAGATCGGCTTCCAATTGCTCGCGCAGGCGGGGTAATAATTTCCCGAATTCATAGAGACGATGAAATTTGGTCTCACTTCGTACGTGAGCCCAGAGGCTGTGATAACGGTATTGTTTTCTTTTTCGGATATCCAGTCCCGTTGCCTGGATATGACCGTTCTCCAGGGGGCAGATCCAGACTTCGGTCCAGGCTGGAGGAATGGCCAGTCTTTTTATTCTTTTCAGCTCCTGGTGATCCCTGAGGGTCTGGTCTTCCATAATATAACTAAAGCCTTTTCCCTTTTTGAGACGCAGAATCCCTGGCATATTATCCCGCACATAGATCAGATTCACGGCATTGGCCGCTTTCTCATAGTCCTTGTCGGCTTTGAGCAGCTCTTTATGGGAAAGGGTTAGGACCAATTCGGCCATTTTTTATTTTTTTATTGATTTCGAATCTCGTGCCCGGTTTTCCGGAATATCGGTATATGATTTGAATATTATTTCATAAAACCGGTACTACAACGTATAAAACCTGTTTATGGATATAAGGGATTTCAATTTTATGGATGGTATGGCCAAGACAGAGGTACTGGCCAGCGACGGGGTTTTTCTGGCAGAAAGGAATGATGGATGTTTCAGGATCAGCCTGTACCAGGTAAACGATTTTTATGTAGAGATCTATTATCATAAAACCCGTTATTTTTATATTTGCATCCGCAGCTTTGAGGATTCTTCCGAGTTATACCCGTATTTGCAGGATATTGATATCTCTGAAATATATAAAGTGATATATAGTTTTCGATAATAGATAAGGTAGCAGGATCTACAAAATAAAATTTCTGGGAAAGAAATTCCACATCGTACTGAGTAAAAACCAGGATTCAAACATAATTTCTTTGGCAAATAATTTGAATTAATTAAAAAAGTCGTATGCATTAGTCTTAGGATAGGGAAACATGCAAAAAGTCCTGAAATCAATTCAGGACTTTTGTATTTTTAGTATTCATCGCCCCAAAAACTGAAGGACCATATGATTTTGATTGTGGACGATTCGCCGGAGAACATTTTTACCTTAAAGACATTACTGGAGTTGCACGCTTTTCCGACGGACACCGCGTCCAGCGGCGAGGAAGCGCTTAAAAAAACCCTGAGGAATTCCTATGCCCTGATCATTCTGGACGTGCAGATGCCCGGCATGGACGGGTTTGAAGTGGCAGAAACCCTTTCCGGCAACAGCGCAACGAAAGATATTCCAATTATTTTTCTGTCCGCCATTAACGTAGAGAAAAAATATATTACAAAGGGTTATTCCTCCGGTGGGATCGACTATGTAACCAAACCGATAGACCCCGATATCTTATTACTAAGAGTAAAAACCTTTTACCGTTTATATGAACAGAATCGTATCCTGAATGAGATGCAGGACAGTCTCCGGCTGGAAATAGAATTCCGGAAAGCAGCCCAGCAGGAGGCGCAGGCTGCATCAAAACGTAAGGACGAATTTATGAGCATTGCGAGCCATGAATTAAAAACACCTCTGGCCAGTGTGAAGGCATACGTTCAGTTACTGGACCGTACGTTGGCAAAGGACGAAAAAGTAAAGGGGTATCTGGAACGTACCCTGGCGCAAATAAACAAATTGAACAGTCTGATCGTGGACCTGTTGGACACGTCAAGAATCGAAAACGGCAGGCTGAAATTCAATGAATCGCTTTTTAATTTCAATAAACTAATAAAGGAATCGGTAGACATGATCAGTCAGATTTACCCGGATTACAAGATCATGGTAAGCGGCGAAAGCAATGTACTGGTAAAGGGTGATGAAATGCGCCTGGAACAGGTGCTGCTGAATTATATGACCAATGCGGTTAAGTATTCTCCGGATATCAGGGAACTGCAACTCCACTCGTACATTCAGGATAATGATTTGATAGTATCCGTAAAAGATTTCGGGATCGGCATTCCAAAAGAGAATCAGGCCGATGTTTTCCGTAAGTTTTATCGCGTGGAAGGTACGGCTCAGCGATTTCAGGGTCTTGGTGTGGGACTTTATATTTGTTCTGAAATTATACGCAGACATAATGGAAAATGCTGGCTGGAAAGTGAAGTTGGAAAAGGATCCACTTTCTATTTTTCATTACCCGTTGCTAACCCCATTGCAGAAAATTAAAATAATTTTATTTTAATGAAACAAGCGCTGACCCGTAACCTTGCCGTCGGTTTTGGATTCTCTTTATTGATTTTACTGGGAAGTTCTGTCGCTTCCTTCTTCAGTATTCAAAACCTCCTGAATAGTTCTTTTTGGGTGAATCATACCTATGAAGTCATTTCCAATTTAAATGATGTGGTTTCCCCGATACGTGAAGCGGAAACTGCCCAGCGTGGTTATTTAATTACAAACGACCCTGTGTTTCTTGAACCCTTCCATGGGTCTTTTGAAGAATCGATTACGGCACTGGAACATGTCAAAACA
>Ga0206929_1103_pt2 | contig 17763 bp, 17 predicted proteins | sample Alteio_BWOrgHeat_19_FD_152929 | JGI IMG/M metagenome (GOLD analysis project Ga0206929, IMG submission 152929) | Enriched cells from forest soil in Barre Woods Harvard Forest LTER site, Petersham, Massachusetts, United States -... | ecosystem: Environmental > Terrestrial > Soil > Temperate forest >...
TCATCATATTGTGTAATTGCTATGCCAGCAGTCTGTCCGCTGCCAATCGTTTTTGGATTGGAGTACTTTCTGGCAACTGGAGCAATACGTTGAACTGGTCCGCGAATTCCGGGGGTCTGGGCGGAGCCAGCGCTCCTTCTACCAGTGATATAGCCATATTCGATGGGGGGTTCCTGGGACTGGATATTGGTAGTTGCACCATAGACATTCCGGTAAGTGTAACGGGTATAACGGTTAACAGCGCGTATAGCGGAGCCATTATACAGGGAGCTAACACGATTATCGTTTCCGGTGCTGCGTCTTTCGGTGGCGGAACTTTTACCGGAGGTTCGGCAAATATCACAATCGGGAGCACTTTTACTATTTCGGCGACTGCCTTTACATCCACATCTGCCATATTGGAGCTCAGGGGTGACGCAGCATTTACCGGTGGCAGTTTTGCACATCATAACGGATGGACTAGATTCAACGATGCTGCGGCACAAAATACAACTGGTATCAGTCCGGCCTTCTTCGATCTTGAATTTGTTGGCCGGGGTAATTCATATACACTGTCGTCAACCGGAAATATTGGTGTTGCAAACAGTCTCAATATTTCAGGCACAGCATCATGCGCTTTAAACACGGGCTCGCTGAATGTAAATGGAAATATCGTTCTCACCAACACGGCGACAGGCGATGGTGGAACGGGCACTATTAATATTACAGGAACTACCAACCAGGCTATATTGTCTGCGCTGCCTATTAATCAAAGCACATTACCTTCAGTCAATATTAATAAGTCCGGCGGCACACTGACCCTTCCTACGCTAATAACGGTTATGGGCAACTGGACATACACAATGGGTACGATTGATGCGGCCACAAATAATTCTACGGTCGCATTTGATAATACACTGACGATTACCGGTACGCATACACTCGACAATATTATTTTTGAAGGTGGCAATAACTGGACGATCACGATCGCTGCCACTACAACACTGACTGCCAGTGGCGATATATCTATCACAGGGGCAAACAATATGGTTTTGAATACAGGAACGATCAACCTGAACGGAAACCTCAACCTGACCAATACGGCGACGGGCGGAGGAGGTACCGCCATCATTGATTTTATCGGTACCACCAACCAGGCAATCAACAGTGCACTGTTGATCAATCAAAGCAATCTGCCGGCAGTTACAATTAATAAAACTTCAGGAACACTGAAATTTCCTGCTTTGATTACGGTTTGCGGGAACTGGACCTATACCGCCGGAACAATGGATGTCACGACCAACAATTCAACCGTGGTGTTTGCGAGAACACTGGGAATCGCAGGCAATAGCCACACGTTGAATAATGTCACGTTCGAAGGAAATAATAACTGGACTTTTACGGTGAATACCGGAACCATCCTGACAGTCACGGGTACCCTTACTACGTCAGGCACGTCCAATGTTTTTATTAATGCAGCCGTTGTCGGTGCAACGGTTATTCAGGCACAGGGAGATATCAATATCAACAATAGCTCCGCTACTGGTGGAGGACAGGGACTCATCTTAATAAACGGCACCGGCCCGCAGACTTTTACAAGCACAGCTGCAACTAGCCACGGTCTGTTGCCCTATATCAAGATCCAAAAAATTTCCGGCACATTAACAATGAATGGCATAATCTCCGAAAGTCGTGACTGGACTTACCTCAGCGGAGTCGTTGCGCCAACCACTTCAACTGTTGTCTTTGGCGGTAATAGTCTTTCTGTAACCAGCGCGGGAATGAATTTTAATAACGTGGCTGTTACTACGAACGTGACAACCCTGCTGAGTGATATGTCCGTCAAAAGTAATCTGACGATCAGCGGGACTGCAATTCTGGCTGCTGGTGCCAACACCATCAATCTCTCAGGTAACTGGACAAACTGGGGAACCGGCGGATTTTCGGAATCCGCAAGTACCGTCAACCTGAATGGATCAGCTCTGCAAACCATTACGGCACCAGGTGGTGAAAATTTTACCAATCTCACTTTAAATAATTCAGGACCAGGCGTCCAATTGGTCAATAATACAACCGTTGCCACGACTTTAAATATGACGCTTGGCAACATTGATTTGAATGGTAATGTGTTGACACTCGGATTAACCATCGCCAATAACGGAACACTGGCATGGAATTCCGGAACGATTATTAATACAGGATCTTTTACTCGCTGGTTTAAGGCGGCTGTAATCCCTTCGGGTTCTGCTGCAGGGCTGTTTCCCGTGGGGACTGCCGCCGATTACCGGCCTGTATTTATCTCAGCACCTGTTACTCCTCCTGCAACCGGTGGAACTGTGACGGTTGCATATACAAATGCCACAACCAACTCCGTTGTGTCGATTTCCGATCTGCCATTTACAGTTGTCCTGAGAAAAGATTTGAATTGGGCGATTACGACATCGGGCATTACCGGAGGTTTATATAATATGCAGATACAGGGGACGGATTACGGCCTTATCGGCGCCGTCTCCGATCTGCGCCTAACTTTAATGAATGCTGTAGTTGGAGCGGCCGGCGTAAATGCTGGTACCACTGCAAATCCACAGGTCAACCGAACCGGTCTGACAGCAGCCAACCTTTCCAACAGTTTTTTTCTTGGTTCGATCGACGCTGTGAGTAGTCCACTTCCTGTCACACTTGTATCCTTCACCGCGTTTCTGAGTAATCAGAAAGTCGATCTGAAATGGGAAACTGCAACGGAAACCGGCAACGATTATTTTACGGTCTTGAGGTCGAAGGATGGGATAGCCTGGGCTCAGGTACAACGTGTCGATGGCAAAGGAACATCCGATAACAATACCTATTACGAAATATTCGATGGCAATCCGCTGAGTGGCATTTCTTATTATAAGTTGGAGAATACCGATTTTGACGGGCATGTTTATTTTTCTCCGGTCATGATGATCAACTCATCGGAATCTTCCGATGAAATTTCTGTTTATCCGAATCCTACGTCGGACAATCTGGTGGTGCTCCACAACGGAAATGAATCTTTCACGATAGAAGTGCTAAACAATATGGGACAACTGGTAATGAGGATCCCCGGAAACAAATCGCCGAAAACCATGGACGTTTCAAGTCTGCCCGGAGGCGTTTATTTTGTACAAATTTTGTTTTCCGGAAAAAGGTTGACAACAAAAGTCGTTATAAGGTAGTGACCTTTATATTTATTCCGATCCCATCAATTCATATTCTCTCTATGTTTCCATCTGCGATGGGACCGAAGCCAGGTTTCGGGCTGGGAGTGAATATCTCTTTCAGGCACTATGACATACTTTTCTGTTAACTGTCCCTCTGTTCGCTCAACAGACCAGACTTGCCGCTCTCAGTTCTTATCCACAACGACAATATTCCGCAGATGAGAGATGTTTTCAAGGATAGCTGATAACGTGAAACTGTATATAACGAAACCGATAAATATAATGTAGCCGGGCTGCATGGAGGTATTGTTGGTGGTTATGCTGGTGATCGTCCCGTCATCGATATTCAGATCCGACAATGAATTGTTTACAATCCCATTAAAGCCGATAAAAGTCATCAGTATGGCAATCACCAGTACGTCGGCCATACTCCATTTGCCGGATTTAAAAGCGAAATAATGGATGAATTTATTTTTTGCCCAGCGTCGTTTGTCGAGCATATAAATTCCTGTTGAAACCAATTTAGTCAATGGAAACAGGATACTGAATATCAGGATGAGGACACCGACGATCATAGAATCGACCTTGCCTGTTTGAATCAGTATTTGTACCACATCCACAATGCTTTTACTTTGAAAGTAAAGGACCTGGTCCTTAAAGGTCACGTCCTGTCCGAGTATATGGAAATCCATCGATGATATACGCGCGTCGATCTGGATCATGGTGGTGGTGATGCCGACAAGTAAAAGAATCAGAGCTGATAGTATCGATAAGGTATACAGTGGCGTATGTAAATTTGGCGTGTTCCTCACCAGCCACCAGATCAGCAGGATGGCGATAACACCGCCCAGCATACCGAAAGCCCAGTTATAGGTTTGCGTTCTGATTTGGGCCTGGTCAATAACGGATTGTTTATTAAAGGATGGTTTATCTGTCACCTTATACTTGCTGAATATGGAATCCATCAAAAACTGTCCGGCATTTTTTGAACTGTCGTACGTCTTGCTTTTCATGGAATCCAGTTCGGTCAGCGCAATATTCTTGAGCCGGCTGTAGCTCGAGGGTTTATTGATTTCATCAATGACTTTTTGCGCGTATGAGGGGACCTCTTTCTGAATTTTATTTCTGTCGACAAGCGCATTAAAAGCCAGTTTCTTCAGTTTCTTTCCCACGTTTTTGCCGGGATTTTCAATGGAGTCAATCGCTTTATTCAGCAAACCATGCATGATCGCTTCAATTTCTTTTTTGAGATCCTGGTTTTGCTGGGGTGTGAGCTTGAAATTTTGAATCTGAGTCCTGGCGGCTGCAACAATATTGTCCCGCCATTCATCTACCGAAAGAAGACCAAAAGACACACTGTTAATGGTCATGTAGTCCTTTTTTATTCCTTCCTGTCTTTGGGATAAAAAATGAACCTGAAAGCCACAATAGCCAATCCATATCAGAATTACCGCAACGATAAAAATTAATAATAGTCTTTGGCCGGTTGAAGCGGTTTTTTCTTTTGAACTATTCGTTTTGACCACTCGTTTGATTTTTATTTAAAAACCTTTCCTGATAATGCCTGTACGCTTTATAAAAAAGAGTTGATAAACTTCAGGAAGATGTGTATGATATCACTTTCCTAAAGTGTTTCTTTGAAGATGATGAATAGATAATTACAATTTGTAAGCCGTTTTGTCCCGGTCTTAATTGCTCAAAAAAGAGGTTAAAAAAGCCGAAATATGGGGATAATTTGCCCCGCCAATGGCATATCAATTGCTCAGGGTAATAAAAAATAATTAGTCATGGCAGAGTTACATGTACAAAGAAAGAGGAGCGGCTATATATGGCTGTGGCTCCTTTTAATAATCATCGGGGTTTCAGTAGGCATCTATTTGTATCTGCATTACAAAAACCCTAAAGAATTTCCTGTATCCATGAAGTCCACCGGTTGGGTAAAGCAGGGAAACATATCTATTGCGAAAAGAATCCAGGTATAAATAAAATAAAATATCAATTATGGCACATTCAGAATATGTATACGATGGTCACCTGAAAGAATTACATTCCAGCGAATTTGAGATAGCCACCGGAGAGCCGGATATCAGAAACTGGAAAGTGATCGGATTGCAAAATCAGGAAGTGGGCAGGGTGTCGGAACTATTGTTCAACGATATTTCCCACCGGGTGAGATACCTCATTGTAAATATAAATGGTAAACCGCTGAATCTTATTTCGCGGCCTGTTCTTATACCGGCCAGCCTGGTTGATCTGCTGAAGGATGAAAAAATTGTTCTGTTAAACGGTCTGACGATCGCCCATCTCGCACTACTGCCCACCTATGAGAAAGGAAAAATTTCCCGGGAGACAGAACTTTCGATCCGCGACGTATTTTCTCCAGGCTATAACGGAGTCTTCAGGGACAAAGACATCCTGGATGATGATGAATTTTATAACAAGGAATTCGGCGACAACAGGAGATTTGCGCAACCGCGCATGGAGGTGACCGAAAGAAACTCAGCAAAAGAAGAGATCAGGGACAATATCGAGCGCATGAAAGAGTCGGTCAGGAATATGGAAAATGAGGTTGAAAAGCTGGACAGAAAGGGTTGACGGCCTCGCCCGCCGTAGCTTTAGCGAAGGCGGGTTAACTGTTGACGGCCTTGCCCGCCGTAGCTTTAGCGAAGGCGGGTTGACCATTTCGCGATGTTGCGTTAACAAACGCGTAACTATAATCGGGCTTCTGAAAGACTGTTTTCATAAGTGCCTTCAAACACTGGCTTCTTTTTTATTACAACGCAGATCGGATATTCATCGGAATTGGTATCTTAGAACGTGCCTATTTACATGGATATTCATATGATTCCCGGCGTGGGCGCCTTTGATGTGGCAGAAGCGCACCAAAAGGATTTGCTGGTTCAGCAGTCTTATCATTGTAAGTGCATGACCTATTGGGTGGATGAACCCAGGGGTGTTGTTTTCTGCCTTATAGAAGCACCTGATAAATCGACCGTGGAAGTGATGCACAGGAAGGCACACGGACTCATCCCAAATAAAATCATAGACGTCAAAAATGAAGTGGTGGAATCCTTTCTTGGAAGGATTCACGACCCTGAAAACCTGGAAGTCACAGATCAGGGGTTAAAGGTTTTCAGCGATTCTGCATTCCGTATTCTGCTGATCACGGAGGTTTCGGATGCCATATTGCTGAGGCATAGTCTGGGTGCTGAAAAAGCCGATGAGCTGCTTAACAGGCAGAACGATATTGTAAGAAGGGAATTATCCGTGCATGGCGGACGCGAAGTAGAATATGCGGGTCTGGGATTTATTGTTTCATTTACTTCCGCCGCAAAAGCCGTCGCATGCGCCCTGGAAATCCAAAAGCAACTGTCAAAAGAAGAAAGAGGATTAACTGGTTTTAAAATGGCGGTCAGCGCAGGCGAACCGGTGTCAAAAAGTGACAAGCTTTTTGGAGACGCCATAAAAATGGCCAGACGTCTGTGTACAATCATTCATCCTGATCAGGTGAAGATCGCCTCGTCGGTTAAAGAGCTCCTGGAGCGTGATTATGCGAAAATAGACCATCATAATATTTTAAGCCTCCCACCGCAGGACGAAGCCCTGATGGAACAGATATTCGACAAGCTGGATGCAAACTGGCAGGATCCGGGCTTTGCGGTCCTGGAGTTTTGCAAAAAAATGTCCATGAGCAAATCGCAGTTATACCGGAAAACAACGGCATTTTGGGGAATGTCGCCCAATCACCTGATCAGAGAGTTCAGACTGGAGAAAGCCCGGAGGAATTTAAGAGGACAATCCAATAATATTGCACAGACCACCTTTGATTCCGGGTTTACCAGTCCTTCTTATTTTACTAAATGTTTTAAAGAGAAATATGGCCTTCTCCCGGCCAGCTACCAGCATTCCTTTCAATAACGTGTAGTTTCCCTCCCGGTTCAAATTTTACATTCATTGGATGATCTGTTATAGTTGAAAGAATGTATCCAAACTACATTTAGTTATTCTTTCAAATCTAAAAAACACATCATGAGAAAAATTACAAAACACCTCAATCTGCTGATCATTACCGTTCTTTTTGCCAGCTTTAGCTGTATGGCCCAGAATGCAGTCGTAACCAGTAATTCAGATAACAAAATGAAGACCTATGTCATTGAGAGGGATATTCCCGGAGCCGGCAAATTCTCCCCTGAAAAGTTAAAAGCCATTTCGCAAACCTCCTGCTCCGTACTGACGGCTATGGGACCTCAGATACAGTGGGATCATAGTTATGTGACGGAGGACAAAATATTTTGCGTTTACAAAGCGGAAAATATAGAGCTGGTTAAAGAACATGCTAAAAGGGGCGGTTTCCCGGCCAACGCGATTTATGAAGTGTCTTCAGTGATCAGCCCCGCGACGGCGAAGAATTAGTTGACGGTTGGCAGTTAATCCCGCACGTGCGGGAACCGATGACCGTTGGGGTTTGTCTGATAAAGGGATGACTGTCTTTACAAGGGGCAGTCATCTTTGTTTTATATTTGGGATCTGTTATTTATTTTATGAGTAAAGCAAAATTTTCTGCAGGCGACAAGGTAAAACATGCAAAGCACGGCCTGTTTAGTTCTTCAAAATCTTATAGTATTTTAAAGTACGCAACTGAAAAGTTTGTCAATGGGAAGAGAATGACTTTGTGTTCTGACGATGAAACCAAAGAGGAAATTTGGATTCCCGATGACGAACTCGCGTTAATTCAAAAGGCGGGCTCTTGATTTGTTGACGGATGAATCGTGGATCGTATATCGAATATCGTAAAACGATCAACGATACGCGAAAGCTTTAGGCGTTAGGCGTTAAGCGTTAAGCGTTAGGCGTTAAGCGTTAGGCGTTAAGCGTTAGGCCTTGCTCTCATGCATTAACGATCTTCTTTCCAAAGGGCATTAACGCCAATTCAATCATTTGGAAATGCTTTCTTCCAAATGGTAAGCCGATGATTGTAATGCAGAGTAATACTCCGAAAATGAGGTGTGAAATGGCGATCCAGATCCCGCCACATAAAATCCAGATGATATTTGCAAATGTTTGCAGGCAGCCTCCGGTTGAATTGCTGTACACAACTTTTCTTCCAAAAGGCCATAACATAAAATCTGCCAGTTTAAAACATTGCAGTCCGAATGGAATACCGATGATGGTGAAACATAAAACGATGCCGCCAAATGCGTAACCAATGGCAGAAATCAATCCGCCAAACACAATCCAGATCAGGTTTCCAAGTAGGTTCAAAATTGATTTATTTTAATGAATGACTTTAGAATTTCAGGAAAGCGCTAATATAGATGTTTCTCAGGCAACAATGCGTTCTATTCATCCTCGATATTATACTCTTTTTTAAGAAAGATAATCAGTCGGGTGGCATTGTCTAACATCGGCTTTAACATGTTACCGGAATAAGAGCTTGTAATAATTCTGAAATCATATACTTTATTGAAAAGTGTACGAAGATCTCTGCCATCCCCATTTAATTCCGGAAAGCGTTTTTTGGTGAATCTTCCATTTTTTACATAAGAAGAATCACCGTATACAGACATATCCGTGAGACCGTCCAGCCGGGAGAGGATTTCTTTGAAATAATCTGTGTAAAAATTAGTCTGCGCAGCCAACCCCTGAATATCCGTATCATACTTTGATAAACTGTCGGCCACATGGTCTTTTTTGATGAGCCGGAAATCGCCCGTACTTTTCAATTGCTGTAATGTGGCATTGTTACTGGTAAATGAAGCAGAGTTGTAAAAATTGATATAAGCCAGGTAATAAAAGTTTTTGAGATTACTATCCATTTTCAAATCGGCGTGGCTCAAACGCAAAAAGCTATCAATACCATTGACTTGTATAATATCAAAAGAAATCACATGCTTCAGGTTTGCCGTATCATCCTGCACGTTGCGTATGAAACCCCGGATATATTCTTTTTCCTTTGCACGGTTCGTTGTAAGCTCCCTTAAATTTTCAGCCAGAAAGCCCAGTGTCACCGCAAGAAAAATCATCAGGAATTCCAGAAAGTATTCTTTAAGCCGCTTCTTTTTGTGATGCAGATCGGGATGGTGATGTACTTCCATACTAAGACATTAATTTTTGACTTTTCTTTTTACCGCTTGCAACACAAATGATATCTCTTTATCGGACAAATATCTGCTATTGACGACGACAGCGTTAATTTACTGCATATTGTACCATTTACTGATTCATTTCAACTTTCACAGGTACCAGAATATTGATATCTTTTGTTGCGAGCAGCTGTTTATAATTGATCAGCGTAAATTTCTTTCCGATCATATCCATAAATTCAGGTGATAATAACATATTCAGTTCTGTTTGGCGGTGCAGGCTGGAAAGCGGTTTTCCTTCAGGTGAATTCATCTCACTGGCGTTCATGTCGTACAAGGCATCCATTTCCGGTCCCGGAGTCGCTGTATGTATGACAACCAGATTCGGTTTCATGGGGTCGAGGTGATTTAAATAATGGATAAAGGAAGATTTTTTAGTTTTAACCGGTTCACCCCACATTTCCTTATAAGTTTCTCCGAAATAAGAGACATTACTTAGTGGAGATATAGCGAGCTTATACTTGTGCGCAAGCTTCTCAGTCAATGCCCGAAGTTCAGGAGTCGATAAAGCTACTCCCATATGGGGATCTATATAACTGATGGTTAATCCGGATGACAGCGCCCGCTCAATCTGTGCGGAAAGTTCTGTTTCGACTTCGTTTAGTTTATACCCACTGTTATCAAATGCTGATGTTGACTGATAAAAATAACCAATAGAATCTACCAGACTTGGTACGGCCGTCCTCCCGGTTATGGGGCCCCAACGATATCCCCGCCATTCTGATGTCAGCGTAAGATGAACACCGATACTTACATTAGGATATTTCTTTAGTATGGACACTGCTTCCTGATACCAGGGACAGGCAAACTGCACGGAGGCGGAAAACGGAATGCCTGTTTTAGCAAGTTTTTCTACAGCCATATTAACAGAATGGCTCATTCCGATATCATCCAGACGTATTAATAACTGTGGTAAGGAAGAATGAGTCTGCTGACTCAACGCAGGATTGAGGCATGTAGTTGCAGTGAGTAGAAAAATGCAGGTTATTTTTTTTAGCATGTCTAAGTTATTTCAGTCACGAAGATATTTAGTATTCTGCTCTTTGCAGAGGCATTCTATAAGTAAACAGGTCGGGGCGACTTCGGGAATTTGGAGGATTATTTTCATATTATTTAGATTCAGGAGATGATGATCCTGATTTGATTGGGATCTTCCTGTATAATTAGCTTTTTTTTGGACGGATCGCTCAGAAGATAAATATGGTTATCTTGGTTAGATGATTCAAACGCTTATCATTGATGATGAAAAACATTGTTGTGATAACCTGCTCTGGCAACTGGGTCAGTATTGTCCGGAGATCGAGGTAATTGCAGTTTGCCATACTGCTGCAGAGGGACTCGAACGGATCCGCGAGTTCAGGCCCCGGCTGATCTTTCTCGATGTGGAGATGCCGGACATGAACGGCTTTCAGATGCTGGAAAAACTGGTCTCACATCAGTTTCATATTATTTTCACGACCGCTTATAATCAGCACGCGCTGCGGGCGATCCGGGCGGGCGCGCTGGACTACCTGCTGAAGCCCGTTGACAAGGATGAGCTGTATATCGCCGTTGAAAAAGCCATCCGGAGCGAGCAGCAGGTTACCATCAATCAATTGACCGCCCTTCTTACCCAGACCGGACGAAATGCCGACCGTTCTTTCGGGAAAATTGCATTTCCTACGATACACGGATATGAATTGATTTCTATGTCTGATATTGTTTTTTGTGAAAGCAGCAGTAACTACACCAATGTTCATCTCACCGGCGGGAAAACCATGCTGGTTTCAAAAACACTGAAAGAGATTGAAGAGATCCTGAACAGCACACCTTTTTTTCGTACGCATAAATCCTGGCTTGTGAACCTGGACTATGCGCTCCGGTATATAAAAGGAGAAGGAGGGTTTCTGGTCGTTAACGGAGGCACTGAGGTTCCGGTATCCCGCAACCGGAAAGAAGAACTGCTGAAATATATCACACATCTGCAGGTTTGAATCGCACACAAATAATCGTTTTCCGCACCTGGCTAACTGGTTTCCGCTGTTCACTCAACGGTGGCCGCCGGTGCAACCGCTTTGAATTAGTTTAAGGGATTAAAATTATTCACCTAAAACTTCTTTTATGAAAAAGCGTGCTGCACTCACAAACTTTAGCCGGATCGGACTGATGATGTTTTTCATTATTTCATTCATTGCATGCGACAAAAGCGTACCTGGGAATGATGATCTTGGCCCATTCAATATCAACGTGACGCTCCTGCCTGTTGACCTGAAAACCGGAGGAGGTCTCGAACAGGGGTTTATTAAATTCCGTCAGGATCCCGATACAAACCGGATCATAACACTGGACACCTATGTTGCGAATCTGAAGCCCAATCATGATTATTTGCTGCAGAGAGCTGTGAATCCGATCACCGATGCCGATTGTACCAGCACGGCCTGGCTCACCCTGGGAAAAGGATTGGTGGCGCAGTCCATTCACACAGATGGAAGGGGCGATGGCCATGAACTCCTGTTTCGCGACATCACGTCGATTGCACGCGGAACGACATTCCGGATTCACTTTCAGATCATCGATGCGGTTACAATGGATCCTGTCCTGAACAGTGATTGCGATCAATATACGGTGAGATAACAAAGGGGCCGGATTCGAGGGGAATAGCTACCGAATGACCATCTTATACATATGAACAGACTTTTATTATTTGTCGTTGTAGTTTTATTTCCCTTGTTGTCCCTGGCTCAAACGCCCACCCAGCCTGTATATCCGAAAACCGTTGTGTACACGAGTTTTTTTGTGCCGATTGTTTCCACGAGTTCGAAAGCCACCACCTGGAATTTTTCCAACTCATTTACAATTGGGTTCGCCACCGGAATAAATGTAGTGTATAGCGACCGGTTTGGATTTAGTTATGATGTTTCACCCGTGATCACGACAACTGATGGAAATAGTAGGGTCAGTAATTTCATTTTTGATCCTGGCCCTTTTTTCCGTTTTAAGAATGGATTTCTACTGATCACAAGGATGGCGTTTGAAACCGCCGGCCGCTTCGGTGAAAGTACGGTTCTGACGAAAGTATTTAGTCCGCAGAAGAAAAACAGTTTGTTTGTGGCCCTCGGAATTCCGCTCCGGTTCGGTAACAACTTGCCACCTTCCATCGGAGCGTCGGTATTTTTTGGGATCGCCTTTAAATAGTGCTTTCCAAAAAGAAGTAATTTCAGTGAATGACTAAACCGATCCTGGCCTGCATATTCTTATTTTCCCAGCTTGCCGGCGAGGGGCAGTCTGTCAAATCTTCAGTTGATCCGGCAGGTCTTGACAAGGCTATACTGCGAAGCAATCAGTCTTATGCAGCTGCGAAGAAGTCCGGAAATCCGGATAGCCTGTTTTATTCCCTCGGGTCGATGTTTGACGCGTATCTGGAAAGTGGCGACTATGCCAAAAGTTTCGACTATGCAGAACAGCTCTACAATATCGCGATCAGTTCAGGCAAGCCGGACCGCATTTCAAATAGTCTGGTAAACCTCGGAAAATTATACAGTGCGATAGAAGATCATCCGCATGCATTGAACTATTACAGGCGCGCCTTGGCCATCGGTGTGAAATACGATGAAAAGTCCGGCGCGAACCATTTAGAATGCTATATCGCCGAAGAATACGCGCAGACTGCCCATTTTGATTCCGCCTGGTATTACTTTAACCAATATGCGCTTAGGCAAAACGCGGATTCAGCGATTTACCGGCTCAGTACCGGTGAATGTTTTTTTATGCAGGGTAATTTTCCGCGAGCCCTGGATAATTTTGGAACTGCGGTCCGGGACCCGGACCAGCAGCATGATTCGCGGGCCTTATTAGACCTGGCCAAAGTGTATGCGGTACTAAATAATCCGAAAGCGGCCCTGATTTATGGAAGGGCAGGAGTTCAACGGGCACTGGAAACCGGGGCCAGTCAGTATATCCGGGATGGCTATAAAATAATTTCGGATGCGTATGAACAGATGGGCTATACGGACAGTTCCAATGATTATTTCAGGAAATATTCGGTTGCCCGGGACGTTGTTCTGAATGCGCAGACAAGGGGTAGGATGGCCGCACTTACCTATGAGCAGGAGATCAGCCGGATGAATCAGGAAAATGAGATCAGCGAAATGAACCTGCAAAAGCAGGTGCTGATGAAAAATGTTTTGCTGGCGGGCATTGCGTTGCTTCTATTATTTGGTTTCATATTATCCCGTTACCTGATCGTAAAACGAAGAGCCGAAATCCGGCAACGCCAGATCGTGGAAAGTGAACTAAAAATTCAAAAACTGGAAACGGAGAAATCGAATGCAGAGCTGCAACAACAGAAAACAGAATTGGAAATCAAAGCGCTCCGCGCGCAGATGAACCCGCATTTTATTTTTAACTGCCTCAATTCGATCAACCGGTTCATCATCGGGAACGATGCGGCGAAGGCAGCCGATTATCTGACCAAATTTGCGCGGCTCATACGGATAGTGCTGGAGAAATCCGGTGCGTCACTGATAACGCTTGAGGAAGAACTTCAGGCACTGACACTATATATGGATCTGGAAGCGCTGCGATTTGAAACCCCCTTTCAATATGAAATACAATCTGCCGGTATTGATAAAGAAGAACTGCTGGTTCCTTCGCTGCTCATACAACCATTCGTGGAAAATGCAATCTGGCATGGATTTCAGGCAGGCCAGACGAAGCGCGGCCTTATTCAGATTCAACTCCATTTGGAGAATGATCGTTTATACTGTGTTATTCAGGACAACGGAATAGGCATCAGCCGGTCACAAGCCATAAACCGTATTCATCGCGAACAGGAGAAATCTTTTGGAATAGAATTTACCAAAGAACGCCTTCAACTGTTGGGACAATCTGAATCGCAGCCGGCCGTCGATATTCAGGATCGGACAGATGAAGCCGGATATATCCTCGGTACCGTCGTGCAGCTTGTGATACCCGTGGCGCATGTATGAATCAGTCTCTCTTTACCGGTGTCTCCCGATTCAATCCCATTTTTTGTATCAGTGAAATAAACCCCGGGTCATTTTTAATGAATGCCCACCTCGGATCCAGTTTTAACCAGACCATCCAGTTCGTTCTTTCGGAGAATGCCCGGTTCAGCCATTCCAAAGTTTTGTTTTTGTCCTTCATACCCGCATACAGCAGCGCAATGGCATAGGGTGTTACATAGCGGCGACTCATAAGTGCCGTCATCCGGTTCAGCGTTTTTTCTGCCTCTGCATGCTGGCCGGAAAGGCCGTACACAAAACCTCCCGCAGCCAGTGCGACGGGCCATACGGAGTCTTTGCTGAGCGCCATCTTATACGCACCAAGGGATTCGGGGTAATTTTTTTTCTCCTGGTAGGACCTGCCCAGCCAGAGATATGCCAGTGGGAAACCAGGATGCCGGACAAGCACATCTTTTAAAACGGGAATGGCACGGTCGTAATATCCGGCATAATACAAGGCAAATCCACGATCGGTCTGAATGAACGCCGACGCCGGATCAAGCGATGATGCTTTTTCCATTTGAACGCCTGCTTCAGCAAATCGTTCGCGCGCAGTTAGGAAATAAACATAGGCATCATGCGCCAGCGGATATTCCGGATTCAGCCGGATGGCCGTTAAAAATTCTCTCTCGGCTTTTTCCCAATCCCAGTAATAATAAAAATCAATATAACCCAGGGAAGTATGTGGCTCGGCGAGGGTGGAATCGAGCGCCAGCGCTTTCCGGGCAGCCATTTCCGCTTTTATGAAATCGAATGAAGGCGCATCGTGACTGCCATATCCGAGAGCGGAATAACAATCCGATAAACCCGACCAGGCCCTGGCATAGTTGGAGTCCAACAGGATGGCCTGGTTAAAAAAATCAATTCCTTTTCTCAGGGAACCCGCATCACGCTTGTTCCAGAAATAAATTCCCTTCAGATACTGGTCGTACGCTTCCAGGTTTTGCGTGGGCCTGGAATTCAGCCGGTCCTTTTCTTCGCGGGTCAGTTCCGTATGCAATTCCTCTGCGATCACCTGCGCCAGTTCATTCTGAAAAGAAAACAATTCGCTGATATTGCTCTCAAATTCCCGCGACCAGATTTTATCTCCATTGGATCCATCGATCAAATCGACATGGATATGAAGCGCCTGACCCGTTTTTCTTATTTTCCCTGCGAGGAGCGATGCCACTTTTAGTTCGGCGGCGATCTGTGTGGGTGTGGAATGAATAATATTGATTGCCCTGACCTGGTTTGTCGGAACGACGCGCAGACCCGAGATCCGGGAGAGCCGCTGAACAATTTCGCCGGTCATTCCGTCGCTCAAATAATCATTCTCCCGGAGGCTGTCGGCATTGATAAAAGGCAGAACGGCAATCGATTTTTCCTTGCCTCTAAAAGCAGGTTTCTGATTTCGGTGAAGAATGGTAAAAATAATAATTGCAACGACAAGCAGGAGTAAAGCAGTTATAATCCAGGCCGGTTTTGGTAACTGTTTTGATCTTGTCGACATGCATTTTATTTTGCTTTATAATCTCTGCAATCCTGTTCCAGTTTTTTCTTGTGCATAATGCCCCAGTTCTTCAGCGAATCGATTACCGGCCTCAGCGTTTTGCTATGGGCTGTTAAAGCATAAGTGACTTTAACCGGGTATGTATCCTGAATATTTCTTTTGACCAGGCCATTCAATTCCATGTCGCGCAATTCTTTTGACAACATCCTGTCTGTAATTCCATGTACTTCCTGCGCTATTTCCGTAAATCGCTTTTCACCGAATGTCAGTGCAATGATTATGGGTAATTTCCATTTACCGCCCAGAACATCCAGGGAATCCCTCACCGGACGCAAGATGCTGTTGCACGCAGAATGTTCGGCCTCCACTGATTTTTTCATGAATCATTTTTTGAACCCGGATCACTATACTTTAGTATAGTGCTATCCTTTGTATAGCAAATCTACACTATTTTTGTATCTCATAAAAAATAATACTTATGGCTACTACAAAATGGAGGCTTGACCCGACACATAGTGAACTGGGTTTCAAAATCAAACACCTGATGATCAGCAATGTATCCGGAAATTTCAACAGTTTTGAAGTTGAAGGGGAAACACAGGATGATGACTTCACCAGTGCAAAGTTTAAAGTAAAGGCGGATATGAATTCGATTTATACGAATAACGCGCAACGGGATGCACATTTAAAGAATTCCGATTTCTTCGCAACCGATCAGCATCCCGAAATGATATTTGAATCCGTCAGAACGGAAAGGGTAGACGGTGAAAATTTCCGCTTATTTGGAAACCTGACCCTGAAAAATATTCAACACCCGGTTCAGTTGAATGTTGAGTACAGTGGCATCACCAGGGACCCATGGGGAGGTGAAAGAGCGGGATTTTCAGTAACGGGAAAAATTAAGAGAAGCGACTGGGGGATTCGTTTCGGTCTCCTGGAATCAGGCGGCGCGATGCTGGCGGACGAAGTGAAAATACAGAGTGAGATTCAACTGGTAAAGCAGGTTGTTGAAGAAGAAAAAAAAGTAAAAGAATATGTCAGTTAAAAGAAAGTTGGTCAGGCAATATACGCCTGCCGGTCATGCGGGTTTTCTCGGGGCGGGCCATCTGGCCCGTCCGGTAATACAGGGTGATTTCGTGGACACCGATCCGTTCATTATGCTAATGGATGACGTGCTGGATAAAAAAACGGACGAGCCGGTCGGTGGCCCGCATCCACATGCAGGATTTGAAACCGTCACCCTGATGCTGGAAGGTGAAATGGGTGATGAAGCGCATCAGATGAAAGGAGGTGATTTGCAGATGATGACTGCCGGAAGCGGTATCATTCATACCGAAACCATTGCCAGGAAAATGTCCATGCGACTTTTGCAATTGTGGTTGACCCTTCCCAAAAAGCTCAGATGGACGAAGCCGCGTGTGCAGGACATCGCGTTGGATCAGGTTCCAACAACTTCCGGGCAGGGTGTGGCAATAAAATTATACAGCGGTTCCCTGGCGGGTATCTCTTCCCCGGTGCAAAATTATACACCGGTTATCATCGCTGACATTTCCATGGAGCCAAATACATCCACGGTTTTGAATCTTCCGGCATCGTATTCAACCTTTATGTACCTGATAGATGGTTATTTAAGAGTAGGCGACGAGAAAAAGCGGATGGATCGTGGTCAGGTTGGATGGCTGGACAGATCCAAAGAGGAGATAGAAAGTGAATTGACACTGGCGGCAGGAGAAGAAGGAGTCAGGTTTGTGATTTATTCCGGTCAGCCGCAGGGCGTCCAGATCGTTTCGCACGGTCCCTTTATTGGCGACACACAGGAGGATATCATCAGGCTGTACCAGGAATTTCGGGCAGGTAAAATGAAACATATTTCCTCAGTGGCAGAATCACAAAAAATGGTTTGGTAAAAATCACTTAAGTTTCTCCTGTTCTTCGGATTTTCTATAATCTGATAGTAAACGATC
>Ga0206929_1144_pt1 | contig 17530 bp, 13 predicted proteins | sample Alteio_BWOrgHeat_19_FD_152929 | JGI IMG/M metagenome (GOLD analysis project Ga0206929, IMG submission 152929) | Enriched cells from forest soil in Barre Woods Harvard Forest LTER site, Petersham, Massachusetts, United States -... | ecosystem: Environmental > Terrestrial > Soil > Temperate forest >...
ATTCCCGCTTGTGTAAGCCTTTTCAGCAGACTGTCCTCACTTCGGAACAAAGTGAGAATTTCCCGGTCGAACCGGAGTGTCTGGTAGTCGCCGTACACAGTAATATATTGCGTCGTAATTGTTTTTCTGATATCTTTTTCAGCCAGAATTGCCGTGTTGCCAATGGAAGATTTCATCAGGCGGATGGTCTCATATTGCGTGGCGAGGTTGGCTGCAGTAATGATATTTTTATTGGCCTGAACAAAGGCAGAAACCTGGGCACCGTTTGTTATTGCCATGTCATACCCGTAACCCGCAATTACCGGTGAATAAGAATTCGTGCTGATTCCGTTCACCTGGATTTTCTGGGTGGCTTTTAAGAGTTGACTGTCTACAGAAGCGGCCTGAAGTTGGTTCCGGTAATCCGCAAGGAGTGGGCTGGAACTTTTTGCATGTTGAAAATAATAATCCAGATTATGTTCCTGGGCCCGGGCAGCGGTACAAATCAACAAAACCAAACAATATTTCATTCGCGGCATAATGTATTTATTTGAATACTTGGCATGGGAAGCGGAGTATACATTTGATTGTTTGCAAAAGAACGATACGATTCTGGAGCAAATCTGTAGTTGGAAGTACAGATTTCCTTCAGAATTCAAATGCACCTTTGCGGTTTCATTCGGAAAATATCTTTTTATGAAAGTCTTAATCATAGAAGACGAAAAAGCGCTTTCTGAAAGTATTGCGACCTATCTGAATTCGGAACAATACATATGTGAAGTAGCCGAAAATTTCCAGACCGCGTCAGCGAAAATCGGGCAATATGAATATGCCTGTATCATATTGGATATCAATCTTCCTGACGGAAGCGGACTGGATATATTAAAGGAACTGAAAACGCATAAAAAAACAGACGGTGTACTGATCATTTCAGCCAGGAACTCACTGGATGATCGTCTAAATGGGCTAAATTCGGGTGCTGATGATTATCTCACCAAACCGTTTCACCTCTCTGAACTGGCGGCCAGGGTAGCTGCCATCATTCGGCGCAAGTCGTTTGATGGAAACAACAGTTTGTTGTTTGAAGAGTTGGAATTCGATCTGTTAACGAAAACCGTTCATATTAAACATCATCTGCTTGAACTGACACGCAAAGAATATGATCTGCTGCTATATTTCGTAATCAATAAAAATAAAGTCATCAACAAATCCGCCATAGCCGAACACCTTTGGGGCGACAACATGGATATGGCCGATAGCTATGATTTTATATACACCCATATTAAGAACCTGCGGAAAAAACTCATTCAGGCAGGAGCAAAAGATTATGTCCATTCGGTTTATGGAATGGGGTATAAATTCAGTAAACGATAATGAACCTATTTACCAGATATTTTAGAATTAATCTGCTGGCTACCGTTATTGTTTTTATGCTGGCAAGCCTGGCTTTCTATTTCCTGCTGAGGTATGTGTCTATTGGGCAGGTAGATGACGACCTGAAAATTGAAAAACGTGAAATAGAAAGTTATGTTGCAAAATATCACCGGCCGCCGGAACCCATCGTAGTTCATGATCAAAATATCTCCTATGGGATATCCGAAATTCACAGGCCTTTCCGTTCATTTAAGACCATTCCGTCACCAAATCCAGATGAAAAAGAAAATTTCCGGGAAATAAGTTTTACACTTCAGGTCGAAGGTAAATGGCTGTTATTTAAAGTTGCCAAATCTTTGGAAGAAACAGAAAGTCTCAACAGGTCAATCATCATCATATCCCTGACGACAATCGTTGCCATTTTGATTGTTAGTTTGCTCATTAACCGCTGGCTGCTGAGGCGCCTGTGGAAACCTTTTTATCTGACCCTGGATGGACTCGAAAAATACAGGCTCGGAGAAAAAATATCTCCCACATTTGAAACCAATTCCATCCATGAATTTAATTTGCTCAACCAAACCATCAATCGCTTTATACGGGACGCGGAAAAAGAGTTTTTTATTTTAAAGGAATTTACCGAAAATGCTTCCCATGAATTGCAAACCCCGTTAGCCATTGTTCAGTCAACCCTGGATGTCCTGATACAGGATGAAAGCCTGTCTGAATCGCAGAGTCGTTCACTGCAAAATGCGTATATGGCAATTCAAAAAATGACTAAACTCAATCAGTCGCTCCTGTTGCTGAATAAAATAGAAAATAAACAGTTTGCTGAGATAAAGGCTTTTGATTTCAAAACACTCGTAGTTGAAAAAATGACAAACTGGCAAGAGCTCTGGCAAGGGAGAGATCTGCATATTTCGGCCTCATTACATTCGGCTATGATTTCAATGAATGAACAACTGGCTGATATTATGCTTAATAATCTCTTTAGCAATGCGGCCAGGCATTGCGTCGAAGGGGGTGATATCCATCTTGCCCTTTCTTCCAACATGTTTGAAATTTCCAATACTGCCCGTTCGGGGTCACTGGATACAGAAAAATTGTTCAAGCGGTTTTCAAAGATGGACCAGTCGACCGATCAGCACGGCCTGGGCCTGTCAATTATTAAACAGATTACTGAAGTCTCCAACATGCAGGTTACCTATGCATATTTAAACGGAAAACATATCTTTTCGATCCAATTTTAACATGCTCAAAATGGTTTCCGGGCTAAAACATCCAAAACCACAGACTTCCTACAGAATTGAGATGCATCTTTGCGATTTAAAATGTGTCGCCTGTAAAAAAATCTTTTTATCCTGTTGTGAGATCATTTTGGATACGAAACCTATTTATTTTCCTGTTCCTGGCTGGTGCTTCGAAGGCATATTCCCAATCCGGAAGGTTGTCCGGTAAAATTGTCGACTCGCTGACTAATCAGCCCATTGAATACGCTGCGGTTAGTTTAATCGACAAGATGACTCACAAAACAGTCACCGGATCTGTTTCGGGTCTGAACGGAGGTTTTTTGCTGGCCGAAGCAAAAGCCGGGATATATAATATCCTCATAGAAGCCATCGGTTTTTTTCCATTCAGCATGGAACTGATACTTACTGATCATGATAAGCGGACCGATTTAGGAACCATACATTTGCGCCGTAAGACGTCCGGGTTGCAAACGGTTACGGTTGTGGGTGGCCAGAAGCTGATTGAAAACAAGATTGACAAAATGGTTTTCAATGCCGAAAAAGACCTGACCTCTCAGGGTGGTGTGGCTACGGATATCCTGAAGAAAATCCCGCAGGTTTCTGTAGATGTTGATGGAAATGTAGAGCTTGCCGGCAGTTCCAGTATCCGTTTTCTTATAGACGGAAAACCATCTACCGCTTTTGGAAATAATATAGCCGACGTGCTGCAATCAATTCCCGCCAGTCAGATTAAAAGTATAGAAGTCATTACCAACCCGGGAGCTAAATATGACGCAGAAGGATTGGGGGGTATTATAAATATCATTTTAAAGCACAATACAGTTCGCGGTATCAATGGCAGCGTATCACTCACGGCTGCAAGCCGCAACGAAAATGGCTCATTAAATCTGAGTGTACGGGACCACAATTTCGGAGTAAATGTATTCGTCAATGGCAATGCGCGTCTGCCGGCTACAACACCCTTAACTTCTACACGCATATCACAGGATACGGCATCCAATACCCAGGTGATCCTGGATCAGGATGGAAGCAGCCGTTTTTACCGTTACGGTGTTGAGAGCGGACTTAGTATAGACTATACACTTCATAAAAAGAATAATTTTACATTCACCGTAAGTGACAACTATTTTGGCACTACGAACAGCGGATCTCAGAATCAGAACCAGACAACACTTGACAAAAATGGAGACCCGATCAGTTCGTTACTGAGTACAAGTGTCACGCAAAGTAATTTCTACTTACACGCCGTTAACTATAGTCTGGATTATAAACGGACATTTGATAAAGAAGATCGGGAATTGGATTTCGGTGTACATACATCTGCCAATCAAAATAATTACAATTCTTTAAACACACAGTATAATCAACCGGGAAATACGCCATTCTATGGTACGAACAATAACAACCCGGGCACTGAAACCGAAACTGAAATAGTGTTGGACTATACCGAACCCATCAGTAAAAAACTAATGCTTGGCATGGGCGGAAAAATGGTTTTTACCGATATTCACAGTACTTCCAATGTGTTAAGCCTTCAGGTTCCTTCCGGTAATTATCTGTATGATTCTACCCTGTCAAACTATCTGATATACAAACAAAAGGTATATGCACTTTATACTGAATTAAATTTTCCCGTGTCAAATTGGTTTGATGCAAAGATTGGATTGCGGTATGAACGAACGAACCTGAATCCCTTTTTCTCTGATATACCCCAGCAGGTTGCTGAACCCGGATACAACACTTTTGTTCCATCCATTTTTTTCAGCAGAAAATTAAATGAAAAACAGACCCTTAAGCTGAGTTATTCCAAACGAATAGAGCGTCCGGATTACCGGGACCTGAATCCTTTTATAAATACGACCGACCCATACAATATTACCACGGGCAATCCATACCTGCAGCCGGAAATCGGACATCGCCTTGAGCTGGGATGGAATTATGATTTGGATGCGGGCGGTTCTTTCATGATATCAGCTTTTTACAGATTGAACCAACAGGATATCCAGCCCTATGTGGTATACTACGCGAGCCTGCCGGTGGGCGACACGGTCTATAAAAATGTGGCAGTGAGTACCCGGCAAAATATCGGTACGGAAAAAAACCTGGGAATGAATTTATTTTCAGATCTGCATCTGAATTCAAAATTCAATATAAGAACGAATATTTTCCTCTTTTACCGACAGGGGATTAATGCCCTGGATTCCAATATGAAAGTGGAGAGTTTTAACTACCGCATCAATATGAACCTGAGTTATAATTTCTCAGGCACCTTGGCAGGTGAATTCTTTGCCAATTTCAATTCTCCCAGAAATGAAATTCAGGGAAAATATCCATCTTTTTCCTCTTACACATTGGCATTTAGAAAACAGCTTTGGAAGAAGAAAGGAAGCATCGCTGTAACCGGTACGAATATATTTAGCGAATACATCAATCAGCCTACTGAGTTGATCGGATCCAATTTTACGGTGAACAGCAATCGCAAAATCCCTTTTCGGTCAGTTGGTATCAATTTCACCTGGAAATTTGGAAAACTGGATTTTAAGAAGCCGAAACCGGACAATCCGGATGTCCCGGCGACGATCGACTGATTATTAATTTATACCAGTTTTTAGATTATCTGTGAGGCTTTGAAGAAAAGCCGTGATGTCGTTCATTTCTTCCTGCGATAAATGAAGCCGTTTTTCGGATAGTGTTTGTTCCGGACTTGCCAATCCAATTCCGGCGCCACCTCCATTATTATAAAATTCTATGACTGCATGCAGGGTCTTAAAATAGCCATTGTGCATATAGGGGCCCGTCATAGCTGAATTCCGGACAGTAGGTGTTTTGAAAGCACGCCGGTAAACTGAAATAGGATATCGTTCATACCTTCCCAAATCGCGATCAGCCGAAACAGCCCCTGATTTCTGTATACCGGGAACCCCCAACACTTCATATTCGCTGCGGCTAAAAAAGGGTGGTGTGGACCCATTGAAGACCGGCGCAAAATGGCAGGTGCCACATTGCGCCTTTCCCATGAATAAATTAAATCCACTTTTTTGCTGCACGGTCATTGCATGTTCATCTCCGGCCATATAATGATCAAAAGCGGAATTCATCGGTTGCATTGTATTTAAATAAGCAGTAAGTGCCTCTTCGATCTGTATCAGTATGGTGGAATCACGAAAAACATACTGATATTTTTCATCCTTTGCCAGTTTTTTTGCAATTTCCGGGATCGATGCATTCATTTCATCCGGATTCTGCAACACATCCGAAATCTGTTCCTGAAGAGTAACTGCACGACCATCCCAGAATTGCGCGGACTGGCAGGCAACATATAAGAGGGTCGGTGTATTCCGTCTTAGTCGTGAATCGCCATTCATTTTCTGATTAGCTACCAGGCCATCTGTAAAATATTTATCAGGCTGGTGACAGCTGGCACATGAACGTGCATTATTTCCGGATAGGGCCTTTTCAAAAAATAATGTACGGCCCAAATCTGCCATTGTATCTGCTGGTGTATGGATACCGTTGTTGACTTCATTGCGAAACAAGTTCCCTGCAGTAAATTTAAATGCCTGAGTGCCGGACAATTTCCAGCCATTCATTCGCATGTACTGATCCAGCTGTTCACCAATGGGAAGCATGTAGTATTTCAAAAAAGTCAGCCGGTTAAAATGATCAAAATCGGATACTCGTGTATAGCGGATGGCTGAAGACAATAGTGAATCCAGTATGGTATGCTCTGTTTTCGGATGATTGAAAAAGATATCCGTCACCCGTTGTATCGATTCCAATGCAGCGCGGGACTCCTGTATTCCAGTCTTCAATTCCGGGGCATCATAGCCTGTTATATACAGCGTCATAATACGTATCAACTCCAGTTGCAGGCTTTCCATCATCTGTGCCCCGGTCGCCTGGAAGCCCGCGTAGAGCGGAATAAGGTCGGTTGCCGATTCATCCAGGACAAGGATCAAATTCTCCAGCAGCGTTTTATTTAATTGGGGATTCGGCGAAAAAAGGATGGATTCGATTTGTTGTAAACTTTGCGGCTCTTCAACTTCCATAGATGGCTCCTCGACTTCTTTTTTTGCGGGAGCATTAAAGAGCTTTTCCTGTTGGGGATAAAAGTAGTCCAGGAAAAAAGAGATTTTTTTGTATTGGATCCTGCAGGATCGCAATGCGGCAATCACAGGTTGGATTGAACTTGGGTCTGATGGGTTGATGTGGTCGATTGCCCCCCTCAGAGTATGAACAGCAAGCGTAAATATTTCCGTCTGGGATTTAATATATCCAAAGGTCTCATCTATTGGCTTTCTTTCCGGCGTCGGTCCGATGGCTGCGGCACTGAACACGACAGCGAAAACAATGATCATGAATTTCAGGTAACGCAATGTATTTCTGTTAATTCATCATGGTTGATTTTTTACGATGGTAAAATGATCACGGACGATACCATCGGCACAAATCCATTTAAATGTGAGTTGTTTGCCATTCACTTCAATGTAGGAGACACCGCCATGGGTGGCATCGGAATAATACATGGCTTTGTGTGGAAAAGTTTTCTGCATTCCACCGAGTTTTCCGGATGAACCACTTACTACATAAACCGTTCCTTTGTCATGCCGTTTTTCCTTGACGTAGGGACCGTTTGGTGAAGGACCATCGGTCATCCCGGAACTTTGGCTGATATTAAAACGGGTAGCGTTAAATGCACTGTCGTTACCGTAATACCCATACATCAACCTCGACCGTTCATAGTCATGGCTATGTCCGCCCAATACAATATCCACGCCGTAACGTTCCAGAACAGGCAGGAATTTTTCGCGGATGTCCACCAGCTCCGTTTCCGTGTCAGAATTATGCGATCCCATTGAATAGGGGGGATGATGCCAGTAAGCGACGATCCATTCGGCATCAGCCGCTGCCTCCAAATCCTTTTTTATCCATTCCATCTGCGGGCCCGTCGTATCTGACATCCGTTTTCCATCTGCCTTTCCATACGAGTCGAGCGACAGAAAATGAATATTTCCAACATCAAAGGAATAGTATTCCCGGGTGTGAGATGCGACGCCTCCGGCTTCACCGGATTCCGGCATGCTGAAATTCTGGTAGTATGCGATTTCGTGGGTTTTCTGTGCGACGGATGCAGAGAATTCAATATCGTGATAGTCATGATTACCGGGGCTTGGAAAAAGCGGATAATGTTTCAACAGAGTTTCTTTATAAATATTAAAGAAATTTGCCTGAAACTCCGCATCCGTCCCATCGGGATAGGTATTGTCGCCTATTAGAATCCATGCATTCAGATATTTCTCTCCGAGATATCGCAGCAGCTGGTCCCTTACGTTACGCTGGTTGATGGAATTGTTGCCGCAGTCCCCAAAAGCAGCAATCCGGTAAGTACCCGTATCGCCCCCGCGGGGTAAGGTATAAAAATAATTTCCTGCATCACCCTGCAGTTTATTTTTTACATCTCCGATCGAATAGAAATACCTTGTGTTTGGCTGCAGACCAGTCAGCAGTACTTTATGTTCGGTGACCAAGGCCGAATCGGTTACCATCTGATTCAACCGGCCGGTATCCTCGCCAAAATACACACGACTCCGGCTTAGCGCGTCCGTTCGCCACCGGATCATCATACTTTTTGGGGTAGCCTGCTGAAGATATGGTCCGCGAACAAGCGCAGGCAAAACCACCATGGGATCGTCCTTGTCTTTTTTCTCTTTTGATGAATTCTCCTTTTCCGGTTTTTGAGCGATCGCGTGATGTACACCGGTGATCAGTACAAAAAAAACAGATACAGCAACTAATCTCATGATCTCATTTTATAAACCAGCACTTTGAAGCTGTCCGGAATGCGTGTTTTGTTGTCGGACTGCATATCGAACGCACAGAAATAAATCATTTTTGTATGATGATCAAAAGCATGCGTTTTCGCTTTCCATTGTGTGTTGAGTGTTTGTATGACGGCATATTGGTCCGGGCCATCCTGATGAACGATCGTTGCGGTTCCGTCGCCGTTGGAACATATGATCAGACCTGTTTCGGGATCGTAGCTGACCGCATCCACGCCTGCGCCGATCGGCACGGTCGCAATGGCCTTCCCCGATGGAATTTCAATAACGGTCATCCCTTTGTTCTTCCGGCAAACCGTGTACAGCCGCTGATGGGGAAGATCGATGGCGAGTCCCGTCGGGCCGCCGCAGGGGTCGAGCGGAAAACTGGTGAGGACTGTAGCTGCCTTTGCATCAATCACATTCATGCGGCTTTTATCTTCCAGATTATTATAAATCTTACCGGCACCATCCGAAACCGCAAATTCGGGTGTTCCTCCGAGTGGGATCGTCTTTGTCTGAACCAGTGAAACCGCGTCAATGACAGAGGCATCCTGGCTATCGCCGTTAAATGTAAATACCTGTTTGGAATAAGCATCATACATGATCGCATCCGGATCTTTTCCGGATATTTTGATTGTTTTAAGGGTCTTCAATGTCTGCAGATCAAAAACAACGACGGCATTGCCCTTGCCGTCGCTGATAAATCCCTTTTGAAATTCAGCCGCAATGGCGATCCCATGAACACCTGTCAGCTGATCAATGCTGCCAACGACCTGTTCGGACTTCAAATCAATAACTGAGACGCTTGTGCCATGAGCGACATACAAGCGATTGTTCGTTGTATCGATCGTCATATAGTCATAACCTCCATTGCCCGGGATCGAAATTTTTTTATACAGCTCATAGTTCCCTGGAGTCTGTGCTGATAGCTGCATGGGCATATTGTTCAAACAGGCAGCCAGTAAAATGAATAGCAGGTATCTCATGCTGTCATATTTATAAAATAAAATAGAAAACTGTTTAATGCTTATTTCCGTTGCCGTCTGATGTGTATGCGCCGATATCACTATTGTACTGGCTGTTTCCTTTGCCAATTGCCGGGGAGCCGGTCAGTAAATGATAATCGTTGGTTGTGGTCGCTCCGTTCGGTGTTGATACTTTACCGTCAAAGGACTTAAACATCGGATCCTGATTGCCCACGGCAGTGGAAATTAAATCGGATGACTGGGGTTTGCCCACGCCGTCGCTTGGATAAAAGTTACCACGGATGGAAATACTCAGGTTGCCGCCCTGTGTCGTATCTGTGAAGGCATCCTGGGAAGCATAAAATAAATTGTTTCCGTATTTGGTGTTGAGTGTATCGGCATCTACAAATATTTCCAGGCCCTGGTAGTTATCGACCATGATATTATTGTACACATTACCGCGCGCATTCACGCCAAGGGACACTCCCCGGCCCGGTTCAGCCTGACCTCTTCTCCATCCATTGCACACCAATGTGTTGTTATATACATTCACGTTCGTCTGCGGTATCGGAACAATATCATTCGTTTCGAGTTTTACGCCGGTACCGGCCTGGCTGTAAATCACGTTGTAGGCAACATTCCCGGTAACACCTTGTTTGAGATTAATGGCTTCTCCATCCGTTGAGCCGGAACAAAGGATCGTATTTCTCAGAATACTTATTTTGGCGTTGTTTCCTATGCGTATCAGGTCATCCTGCCCGTTGGTGAACCAGCTGTCTTCAATATCCACATTGATGGCTGCATTTACAAGGACTGATTTTCTTGGGTCACCGGAAGGATCGGGACCACCCGTATTATCAACATGTGTCCATTTGATCGTCACTGACTGCGCACTGTCGCACTGAAAACCGCCCCATGTGCCAGGTAGTTTGGAATCTGAGTTAAAAGAAATCGGCTGATCCGAAGTACCTACGAGCAACAAGACGCCCTGCACATTAATTTGTGCGTTGCCCTTGACGATGACGGTAACGCCCTGCTGCGAAGCCAGCGTATCACCCAATTTGATCGTCAGATCGCTGGTGATGGTATAGGTATTACCAGTTGTCAGTGTGCCCTTAACGAATCCGGAAATGTTTCCGGGTACAATCGGATTTGATGCAGGCACCGTGGGCGTGATCACATTTGTTTTCTCATTGTTACTTTTTGAACAGGATGAAATCATCATTACAAGGACCACTGCGATCTTAAAAAGATTTCTTGTTTTCATTTTTTTTATTTTTTAATTCTCGTATCGAATGCCAAAACTGAAATTGAACTCGGTGACTTCCCGTGAAACCAGGATATTGTTGATCTGGGATTTAAAAGGCGTATTGAGCAGATTGTTCCATTTAGTAAAAACCGTAAAATGTCTGTTTCGCAAACCTTTTTCAGCAGAGAACGCCAGATTTGCCTGGGGCTGCTGATAATAGTCGTAGCCGTAAATGGGATACACCAGGCCGATGGAACGGCCTATATACTGAAAAGCAATCTCTGCAAATAAATTGCTCGTTTTGTTCCTGTATAAAAATGAAATGTTTAACGTGTGATCTGTCTGGCCCTGCAGGGCTCTTTTTTCCAGTGTATCCGGATTTACGTAGTTATTAGCGAGATCATAGTATGATTTAACCGAAGACGTACTGGAATTCAGGTATGTGTAATTTCCGGTTACTCCAAAAAAACGTCCGAAATACCGGGTGAAAGCCAGTTCAATTCCATAGTCTGTTGCTTCCGGCGAGTTAATGGGCATATAGTCCGTGCCGGAGATATAGGAGAATTCGATCGGATTGATTAGTTTCTTATAAAACACACCGGCGAAAAACTGTTCATCTTCCCGCGGATATAATTCATACCGGATATCAAAATTATCAGATGTCGTATGCAACAGATAGGGATTGCCTTCCGTTGTCGTAGCCGTTGTGGTGCTTAACCGGGGAGCGGGCACCAGATCGTAGTAATTTGGCCGGGCGATGGCTTTATAATAAGTGGCGCGGAGATTGGTGATCGGATTAAGTTTGAATTTCAGGTCGACGCTCGGCAATATATCGGTGTACGTTTTATTGACTCCGTTGATTCCGGATGCATAAAATGTATTTAACGTATAACCCTGTTCTGTTTTCTCCGCCCGCACGCCGCCTACCGCATCCAGAAATGGAAGTGAAATCTTAGCCTCTCCATATGCAGCAGCTACATTTTCATAAACCTGGTATTTATTTTTATCGTAGTCGTAGGTTCCGCTGCTGTTATAGACAACCCACTGGGCCGTATAGATATCGGTGAACTGTTGTTTGATCCCACTGGCGCTGGTGGTGGGTTTCAGATCATATTCATCCTGGATGTTATAGCGGATTTTATGACGGTACAAACCGCCAATTTTTAATTCCAGTGTTTTTTGATCGGAGAAGGCTGTGCGATAGCTAAAATTGGCCATGCCGCTCAGATCAATATCCTGATTATGCTGCCAGATCCGGGTGATCGCATCAAAATAATTGGGCGTGGTCACAAACGTGTACGGAGAATGAATATCCGACGTTGTATGTACTGTATCAATCTTCTTATTGAGGGAGAGGTCCGCCATATCCGGCACTCTCTTCGCTGCATATGAATACACGCCGATCCAGTCGAACATAAAATGTTTGGATAAAATATGCTTTCCATCCAGCTTCACATTTTCCAGAAGTTGCTGACTGGTGAGCGAAGTATAATCCGTCGAAACCGGACCGGTACCCGGGACTGTCCGTCCGCCATTACCTCCGAGAATCGATGTATCGATGATCAGTCGCGCCTGTGCGATATCCGTGTACAGCAATATATTGGTGAGGGTGATCTTATTGCGATCGTTAAACGAATAATCCAGATGAACCGTTAGCCCATTGTTCAGTTGCTGGGTTGAAAAAGTCCGGTTGGCATAATCCGAAATGGTAGGGGCGCCGTTTGCGTGTACATCCGGGGCGGCCTGATTGAAAACCGAATTGCTACCGTAGTACTGATTTTGAAAACTCTCTGCGACCAGGAAACCCAGTTTATGATTGAAATACCGGTTGCCATAAACTATGGTCGCTACCGTATTGGGGATGGGCTGGACTTCCGTAAAATCCAGGTTACTCCGGCTGAAATCACCTGGCTGGGCCACATAGCTGCTGCCATATTTTTCAATGACGCTTTTTTGCTGGATATCTTTTTTGGAAAACGTGGTAAACTTCTGATCAAAATAGATCGCGCTGTAACCCAGTGAACCAAGCACTTTAAATGTTTCCCGGTTCGGTGCGTCCTTCATGACCATATTCACCGAGCCGCCAATGGCGTCGGCTTCCATCTCCGGCGTTAATGTTTTACTGACTTCGATACTGCCCAGGAGATCGGAAGGAACAATATTGAGGGGTACATACCGTGACTTATCGTCGGGGCTCGTGATTTTGATTCCGTTGATCAGGGTATTGTTGTAACGCGGATCCAGGCCGCGAATAATCGGATAGGCTTCATCGCCACCGCCGTTGCGTACGATTGTCAGACCGCTCATTCGCTGCAGCACGTTGGCTGCATTGATATCTGGCGATCTTTCCATAGCCTGGGCAGAGATGATATTTACGATATTACTGCTGTGTTTTTCTTTTTGTACGGCCCCCGCTTCATCTTCCTGGCCGATTTTTCCAAATACCTGGACCGTGGAAAGGTCCTTCTCATGTCCTTCCATCTGGACTTTCAGTTCGATTTTTTTATTATCTGCCAGGTCCACATGAGTTTGGAAAGAGGTAAAACCGACGTATTCGATTTTGATATCGTAGGAACCCATCGGTATATTTCTGAATCTAAATTCGCCGTCCGGATCGGTGGTCGTGTTATAGGTATGCCCATTGCCCGTACAGCTAACAAATGCACCGCCCAGATTTTCCCTGTTGAGGTGACTTTCCACCTTACCTTTTATCTCAGAAAGCTGAGAGAAACCCTGCAGAGTAAGTAATAAAAAAGCAGATACAAAAACGTATTTCGTCATTTCAGCAACTAGTTATCCAGACGCAAAATTGGATGAATACGCAGTGAAATGACCCCGGCGGAATCAAGCTTAATAATAGTGTAATGGATTGGTAATAATCAATTCATGCCAACTACAGAATGTCGACAGAATCTTCAGAATTGAAGCAGACCATTCTTTTTTTTTGAGAATTTGAATTAAATAATCGACAGGGAAAAAAGAGTTTTAATTGAATGACTGATAATATTTAATTAATGAAACTGCTATATCAATAACTATTTGTTAATCCAAGATCTGGGTGTTTGTAAATTCGGGCTTGGGGCAGGTAAATAAATTATTAAATGATCATTCCAATTTGCATGATTGATTTTTTCTTTTAGCTCACTGAGCTTAACTCTTGGGGTATTTCTTCTGTCAGAATTTCCTTCCCTGCTCTATCATAATAAGTACAGGTCATTTTTTCGAGTGAAACAAACCACTTTTCAATGCCTGTTTCAGCACAATGATTGCAGAAAGTCAGATAGTCTGTTTTACCCTGCTGATGAATTTTCAGGTAATGTTCAAACGTTGCCTTATCGCTGGAATTGGCAATAAGCTTGTCTTCATACATGGGTGTTGAGGAAGTCCTGTAATCATTTGCACCAGCGTATTCCGTATGACTGTCTTTTACCCAGGTTTCATAGGATACAACTCCCAGGGCTTTTAATTCCTGGATGTATTTGGGAAAATCCGCGCCTGATTTGACTTTGCTGTGCGCCGTTTTGATTTGTGCTACTGTAAACATCTTCTTTGATTTTAAATTATTAAACGATTTATCGGGGTTCTTGAAATGAATTACGATTACAGTGCAAAAATCAGAAACTGTCAGGTGGTGAAATTGTAAAAAATCGTTTTTCTAGAGGAAGCGCTTAAATTTTTCGGGGCTGTCGCCTGTATATTGTTTAAAGTCTTTGATAAAGTGCGCCTGATCAAAGAAATTGTTTTCGTAACAAATATCCGTCAGCGATTTTGTGTTGCTTAAATTATCGAGTACCGTGTTAAAGCGAACAATGGATGCAAATTTTTTAGGGGTTGTCCCTACGAGTTTTCTGAATCTTTTTTCGAAAGGACTCTGACTGATAAAAAGCCGTTCATTTAAATCTTTGATCCGGATGGTTCCTTTTGTCTGGTAAATAATTTTTACCGCTTCAATAATTAAATTGTCTTTCCGGATGTCCTTGAGTTGGGATATTAAAAATTTTTCAACGATATGAATTCGTTGTTTGTCTGAGCGGGCGGCAGCCAATTTATCTTCGGTCTCGCGTACGATGCTTTTATCGAAAATTTGTTCAAGAGAAATGCTCAGATTGAATAGTTCATTTACCGGATGTGAAGCAAATTGCGCAAACCCTGTTTCAGTAAAGTAAACTAAAATGGTCCCGATATCCGCCGTGTTTCTGAATATCTTATAACTATCGGATATTCCGGTAATGCCTGCAGTTGTCAGTTTGTCTTCCGTTTCGTGTTGAATACTGGTAAGTCGCCCGCTGTATTGAAACCCCATCACCATCCCCGAAGACGGGAATACCTTGTATTCCGATTCAACATCATTCTCCGATACCACGAAATATTTGATGTATGGCTTTAGCTGATCGGTCGGTATGATTTTGTCAAATCTCATGCTGTTAAAGTCGGATGTCGGTAAAATTGGCCTATGTAATACCTTATGGATATATCAACTATATTTATTTGGAAATTATGAAAAGATAATGGAAAAAATATATACAAGTCAAACCTGGATCATATTTGTTTATCTGCTTTTGCCGGGAATATTTCCTGACAATAAATTTGGTGTTTGTTTGTTAGTCATTTGGCTCGCTATTAGTGCATTTTGCGTTTATTCCTTGGGCAATGATTTGAGTAAGCGGCTGCCTATTGATAGTCCCCTGACAGTTAAGAAGTTTAATTATTTTCTTCTTTTCATGATTATATATATGGCCATAATTAATTTATTTTATCCCGGAGGTTATTCTATAAATCAGGATAATTATAAGGTATTCGGGTTGGCTATATATATTATTATACCCCTTCATTTGTTCTTTTTTTATTGTCTTTTTTATACGATTTGGTTTGTTGCAAAATCCATAGCTTCAATTGAAAAAAGAAAAGACGTTGGATTCGAATATTATATCAGGAATATTTTATTGCTTTTCTTTTTACCAATCGGAATTTGGTGGATGCACCCGAAAATTAATAGGATATTCATGGAAGAGCATATTGAAACATTTCTAGAATAAACATATCGAAGCCGATTTACCCAGATTTCGATCGCACTTGTAGGGGCAATGGGGTTAATTGGGACGTTTAACCTAGACGAAATTGATGTAGTACCAAAAGCCCGGACGACAGACGATTGGATGGAGATTAAGTTTTTAGTGCCATGAATAGGTTTTGTTCGTCTATCAGCAATTGGTATCTCGCTATTTTTACGCCGGGGATTGGATTTTCGGTTGGTTGGTATCCCCAAAGGAAGATCTGATTAAGGTTTCCATCGGAGTTTATTCAATATTTAGGTAGACTTAGTGCGGAGTTAGTGCGGTAATTACCGCACTAACTCCGCACTAAAGGTGTAAAAATAAGGAACAGATCACGAAGCGAGTTCGAGAAAATAATCGCCAAACCTTGCCTTCTATACTGACATGAAAAAACCCCGCTAATGCAGGGTTTTGTTGAAAAATATCAATATCGGTTATTGATGTACTTCGACATCAAAATTTACACCTGGGGGTGGCGGCTGATTATGTCTGCCATACCATTCCCTGGTATGATGGTGATAAGTGTCATAATAATGACTCTCAGCGCAACCTGACATAGAAAAAGTCACCGCAACCAATATGGCTGCAAGGCCCAACATGTTTCTTAGAGTATGTTTCATATTTCTGTTTATACCTTATAGGGTTAAAAACCCTGCCATAACGTAAACCATTGGTAAATCAGGTGATTAGCACCGTTAGGTTAGCGAAGTGTAGATTTTCCTCTACGCGTTTAGTGAAAATTCACTGAAAATTTTTCACCGCTGTTGAAAACAGCCGCGGCGTTGAGTTTCGTGGTATCTTTTCATATTGATTGGTTCCGCAGAATTTTTATTTTCCGTTTGATATGTTAAAAACCCAATTACTGATTTTATTTCTGTCCTGCTCAGTATTCGCAGGCGCACAAATAAGAAACTACACGGTTTCGAATGCCCATTCCCACAACGATTACGAACAGCGGATTCCATTCTGGATGGCATTCAATGCGGGTTTTGGTTCTATTGAAGCGGATGTATTTTTAATCGATTCCGTTTTGTATGTCGCCCACGACCGGGGAGAACTCCGGCGCAATATGAAACTGGATACGGCCTATCTCCTTCCTCTCCTCCGTTGCCTCCAGAAAAATGAAGGCAGACCATACGCCGACAGCAGTAAAAAATTATAGATGCTGATCGACATCAAAACGAATTCCACCACAACGCTGAACGCACTCATTTCTTTATTAAAAAAATATCCCGAACTTATCCGGTCAACATCGCTTACCTGGGTAATCACCGGCAACAGGCCCGCGGACGTTCTTTTTACCAGCTACCCCGGTTTCATACTCTTTGACGGTGCACTCGATAAAAATTATTCCCAAGAGGCTTTGTCAAAAATCGCGATGATGAGTGATGACTTCAGGAAATACAGCTCCTGGAAGGGAGAAAATAATTTACCGGAGAGAGATGATTCCGTATTAATCTCGGCCATAAAAAAATCGCACGGTTTGCAGAAACCGGTTCGCTTCTGGGATGCCCCCGACAATGCAAATGCATGGCATGCGTTCATGGTTTTGCAGGCAGACTATATCAATACCGACCATATTGATTCATTGGCTGTTTTTCTGAGTAAATGATTTAATTTGAAAAAATTTTCTACGTGAAACATTTCTTTCTCGCGATCATTTCCTGCTCGTTCCTGATATCCCTGGCGACCGCACAGCCAAAACCAAAACCCCGCATTGCCATAGCAGGGCTGGGTATCGAATCTAGTACCTTTTCTCCGGCACTCACGGATGAAGCTGCCTTTCATGCCAGATACGGCACAGATGTTTTTTCCGTATATCCTTTTTTATCTCCCGATT
>Ga0206929_1141_pt2 | contig 17504 bp, 18 predicted proteins | sample Alteio_BWOrgHeat_19_FD_152929 | JGI IMG/M metagenome (GOLD analysis project Ga0206929, IMG submission 152929) | Enriched cells from forest soil in Barre Woods Harvard Forest LTER site, Petersham, Massachusetts, United States -... | ecosystem: Environmental > Terrestrial > Soil > Temperate forest >...
GTGTTGAATTTCTGCGCGAACAATTACCTGGGCCTGTCTTCGCATCCAAAAGTGATCGAAGCGGCGCACAAAGTCCTGGAAGAACGTGGATATGGCCTGAGCAGTGTGCGCTTTATCTGTGGCACCCAGGATATCCACAAGGAGCTGGAGCGAAAAATTTCCGAATTCCTCGGAATGGAGGATACTATATTATATGTAGCGGCATTCGATGCCAATGGAGGCGTATTTGAGCCCCTGTTCGGTGAAAACGATGCCATTATTTCTGATGAACTCAATCATGCGTCGATTATCGACGGGGTGAGGCTATGCAAGGCCAGGCGTCTCCGTTATAAACACAATGATATGGCAGATCTGGAAGAGCAGCTAAAACAGGCTTCCGACTGCCGGGACCGTATTATCGTGACGGACGGATCATTCAGTATGGACGGGACCATCGCCCAGCTGGACAGGATTTGTACGCTGGCCGACCAGTACGGCGCGATTGTAATGAGTGATGAATCCCATTCTTCCGGATTTCTCGGAAAAACGGGAAGGGGAACGCACGAATACCGGAACGTAATGGGTCGCATGGATATTATTACAGGAACACTGGGCAAAGCGCTGGGTGGGGCAAATGGTGGTTTTACGAGCGGGAGAAAAGAAATCATTGAAATGCTGAGGCAAAGAAGCCGACCCTATCTGTTTTCAAACAGCCTCGCTCCTTCAATTGTCGGTGCTTCACTAGTCATCCTCGATATGTTGAAGCGCGATACTGGCCTCCGGGACAAACTGGAATCGAATACAAAATATTTCAGAACGCGCATGAAGGAAGAAGGATTTGATATTAAACCAGGGGATCATCCCATCGTTCCCATTATGCTTTATGATGCAGTCGTTGCCCAGGAATTTGCCTCCAGGCTGTTAAAAGAAGGAATTTATGTAATCGGATTTTTCTTCCCCGTTGTGCCGAAAGGACTCGCGCGCATAAGGGTGCAACTCAGTGCGGCACACGAAAGAGAACATCTGGATAGATGTATTGCTGCTTTCGTCAAAGTCCGTGACAATCTCGTTTCACAATGAGGAAATATGTAATTGTAATGATTGCTTCGCAATCATTTGTGCAAAAGCGTAAATGAAATTTCTAATTTAATTTTAAATTTCATTTTACACAATTTCACATTTGCACAATTTCCCTTTTCTTCATTGTGATAATCCCGCACCAGAACTTATTTGTGAACTATGAAGAAGCAGCAATCATGGAAATCTCGACATTGACATTCTTCGGCAATCCCCGGACGGCAACGGTTTCGCGGGCAGGGAAATCTCCATTGAAATATTTTCCGTAGACTTCATTCACAGAAGTAAAAAAGGACATGTCAGTAAGAAATATGGTCGTCTTCACCACATTTTTAAAATCCAGTCCCGCCGCGTGCAGCACGGCACGCAGGTTATGCATCACCTGATGGGTTTCTTCAAAAATATCCGTGGCTTCTATATTGCCGGATTTGGGATTTATGGCAACCTGTCCTGAAATGAATAGCAGATTACCGGCCTGTACGGCCTGGTTATACGGCCCGATGGGTTCCGGCGCATCGGCCGTCACAATGATTCTTTTTTCCATCCGTAAAAATAATGGATAATTTTTAGTTGTTAGTTGTTAGTTGTAACGTATAGCGGTTTATATGGTTTTGCCACTGCGGATGCTTCTTCATTTAATTTTCAACCCTTACAACTAACAATTAACAATTGCCGAAACGTATCTTTGATTTATGGAGCGAAAGGTTTGCATATGCGGTGCGGGAACGATGGGCAGGGGTATAACCATGGCTGTGGCAGGCCATGGCATATCGGCTATACTTTTCGATTCAAATCCGGATATACTCTCCGGTGCAGCCGCGCAAATCGAAAGGGAACTGGCACAGGAAGTTGAAAAAAAACGAATCAGCGCAATTGAAAAAGAAAAAATGATCGGGCTCATTTCCTATGGTCAAAGTCTGCAGGATTGCCGCGCACCGCTCATCATAGAAGCCATTATAGAAAAAATCGAAGCGAAATCAGCACTGTTTCTCGAACTGGCCCGGGTCAATTCCGGCGAGACCATTTTTGCAACCAATACTTCCTCTCTTTCTGTAACACAGATCGCGGAGCGGACGTATTTTCCGGATAGAATTATTGGTTTGCATTTTTCAATCCTGCTAACCGAATGAAATTGGTGGAAATTGTCAAAACAAAATATAATTCCGGGGAACTTGTAAACCGCATAACCGGATTTGCAAAACAGCTCGACAAAGCGACTGTTGTCTGCCAGGATGCACCAGGTTTTATCGTGAATCATGTGGCCCGACCATTTTATCTCGAGGCATTGCGGTTGGCCGAACAGCAGATGGCGGATATGGCCACGATCGACAAACTCATGGAATCGGCCGGATTTAAAATGGGACCATTTCATCTCATGGACCTGATTGGAAATGATATCAATTACGCCGTTAGTTGTTCCCTGTATGAAGCGCTGGGCAAACCTTCCAGATTGAAACCTTCGGACTTACAGGAGACCCTGATTAAAAAAGGTTTACTTGGAAGAAAAACAGGCAGCGGATTTTTTCAGTATGCTAAACCCGTTGCCGAATGATTTTTGTAACCGGCGGTACCGGCTTCCTGGGATCCTATATTCTTCAGGAACTCGTTTTGCAGGGAAGGCCTGTCCGGGCCCTCCGCAGGAAACTTACTTCGCCCTTTTTTCTGCATCCCGCGCTCATCGATAAAATTTCATGGGTGGAGGGAAATATACTCGATGTAACAGGGCTCATGGAAAACCTGGAAGGATGCAACCAGATCATCCATACGGCGGGACTGGTTTCATTTAACCCATCAGATAAAAAAGAATTATTCAAAATAAATATTGAAGGAACCGCCAACCTTGTCAATGCCGCCATAGAAAGGGGCATTACAGATTTTGTACATGTCAGTTCCGTCGGCGCCCTGGGAAGAATCGCAACATCCAAACCGATCGATGAAGAAAAAAAATGGGAGGGTAATAAGGATCAGTCAAATTATGGCATCAGTAAATATTTTGGAGAAATGGAGGTATGGCGCGGCATGGGTGAAGGTCTGACGCCGCTCATCGTAAATCCATCCACCCTGTTGGGATATGGGGACTGGAATGAATCGAGCTGTGGCCTGTTTAAAACAGCGTACCAGGAATTTCCCTGGTATATGGAAGGAACGAATGGCTTTGCGGATATAGAGGACAGTGCCCGTGCTATCATTGCCCTGATGGATAGCGGTATTCGAAACGAGCGATTTATCATCAGTGCAGAAAACAGAAGTTACCGTGACATCTTCAATTGGATGGCTGCAGGATTCGGAAAGAAGCAGCCCGGGAAAAAAGCAACCCCTTTTCTGGCCGGCATTGCCTGGCGGACAGAAAAAATCAAGTCCCTGTTCTCAAAATTCAAGCCGCTGGTTACGCGTGAATCGGTGAGGATTGCCTGTCAGAAAAGCAGCTACGACAATCATAAACTGTTGAAAGCCCTTCCGGGTTTCCATTTCCGCTCCCTGGAAGATTCCATTTTTGAGGCATGTTCAAAATATCTCAAAAATCCTCAACCGCTTTAACTCAATTGTTAACTGTTCCCGCATCCTGCGGGATTAATTGTTAACGGATTTAGTCCTGATATACTTCGATATTTGCTATTTCGTTATTATAAAATATGTCCTGCATATCATACCCCAAAATATTGACGACATCGTTAACAATTAATAATTGAAATGAAAACCATTCTGATCTGTATAAGTGCTTTGCTGTTTTCATTATCCGGGTTCAGCCAGGATAAAGTTTTTTATATACATGGAAAAGTGGTGGATGAAAAAACCGGCTCGCCCATGGCAAATGCCTCCGTTTTTTGTCAGAATACAACTACGGGAACCATCTCAAACAGTGAAGGCCAGTTCGGCCTGCGATTGAACAATGGCGGCTATGACCTGATCGTTTCTTATACCGGATATGAAACGCAGTCATTGAGGGTAAGTAATTCTACACGGGACAAGGATTCTCTGATTATACAGATGAAAGAAGAGAATAAAAGTATGGCTGAAGTAGCCGTGATGGGTTCGGCCCTGGTTGCAGACGGATGGAATAAGTATGGACAGTTTTTCCTGGATAATTTTATAGGCACAACGACAAATGCGGCCCAATGCACCATTGAAAACAAGGACGCCATCAGTTTCTATTTTTACAAAAAACGCAATAAGCTCAAAGTAAAAGCCAAGGAAGATATCGTCATCATAAATCAGGCACTGGGCTATAAGATCCATTATCAACTGGATTCATTCGTAAATGACTACAGCACGCATATCAGCAGTTATACCGGCTACCCCTTGTTCGAAAATCTGACCGGAACGGCAGAACAACAGGCACTCTGGACAAAAAACAGATATCGTACCTATATCGGATCGAAACTGCATTTTATGAGAAGCTGGTACGACAGTACCCTGAAAGACGAGGGATTCCAGGTAGAAACACTGAATACACCGGAATCAGATAAGGGAACGATTGTTGAAAACCCATATGATCCAGCCATTTATTCTTTGGATAGCGGCGTCGTGGATATTAATATCAACGGAAGTATCCGGGTTACTTATACCGGTCAGGTTCCTGACAAAAAATACCTCATGCAAAATCACTTTCCCCTGAACGCAAAAGTGGAAGTGTCAGCACTTGAAATACCAACGGGATTTTCGATCGAAGAAAATGGATACTTTTTTGAACAGCCCGAAATCACCAATATGGGATACTGGGCCTGGAAGAAAGTAGCTGAGATTGTTCCTTATGACTACAATCCGGAGTGAGCTTAACGCTTAACGCCTAACGCTTAACGCCTAACGCTTAACGCCTAAAGCAAGTACGGGAGTATGAGAATGTAGTTCGGATGACATTTAAAATATTGTCGTTGATAATTAATAAATAATAATTAATAATTAAAAAAGCGTTAGACTTCATAATCCCGAATTTTCACTTCGGTCCTTCATTTTCTGCCAAAGCTCCGGAATGCGTTTGATCCATACGAGCTCCCTTTTTTTAATGGATGCTTCGTCGGCTGGTGTACCAAAATAAACTTTACCAGCTTCCAGTGATCCGCCGACACCGCTCTGTGCAAGTACAACCACATTGTCGCCCATTGACAGTGTTTTGCTTACGCCTACCTGACCCCAGAGTGTTACACCGTTTCCGATTTCAACGGCGCCTGCAATTCCTACCTGGGCTGCGAGCAAACAATTTTTACCCAATACCGTATCGTGTCCGATATGAATCATATTGTCCAGGCGGGAGCCCTGTCCAATAATTGTGTCGCTGCTCACACCCCGGTCGATGGTGCAACCTGCACCTATTTCCACATCATCTTCAATCACGACCCGGCCACAGCTCAGCATCTTCTTATACCAGGATGCGCGATTCTTATTGGTATTATAATAGAAGGCATCGGATCCGATGACGGTGCCTGCCTGAATCACGACATCACTTCCAATCACGCAATGATCCATGATGGTTACATTGGGATGAATCATACAACGCTCCCCGATGATGACGTGGTTGCCAACAAAAACACCGGGATACAGATAGGATGACTTCCCAATCTTCGCATTCGGACTGATGGATTGAGTCGCACCCTCAAAGGGCCGGAAATGCCTTACGATTTTCTGATATGCCTCAAACGGCTGTTCAACAATCAACAATGCTTTATGAGGAGGACATTCAACTTCCTGATTGATGATGATAAAGGATGCGGCAGACTGCAGACACTTCTGGTAATATTTCGGATGATCCACAAAAACAAGATCCCCCTTTTCCACTTTATGAATTTCATTGATACCGGTTGCAGAGGCCCCCATATTACCAATAAGCTTTGCATCCAGAAATTCTGAAAGCCATGTCAACGAAACGGGTGAAGGAAACTTCATTGCTCAAATTTTGCTCAAACCTACATTAAAGTGCTTTTCCACACCCTAAAAAAAATTGTGCATAAAATTTATTGGAAAATTTTTCCAGATAGGCAAAATTATTTCTAATATTGTGTAGGGAAATTTATTTCCCTGTACTTACTAACCCATCCAAATAGTAAAAGTCTCGCCGCCAGCGGGGCTTTTTATTTTGTGTATCATTTTGTAGAATCTCTTCAAACCCTTTATTCATCCCTGTTTCATTGAATTCATTTGTATAAATATTATGTCATATACAAACCTTTTCAGGTGCTTTCCCAGTTTACCCGGGAAAACAGCAAGGCCTGCCTGAAGGATTTTTTTGAGGTCCCGGCTGATGTATATCCGGTCGGACGGCTGGATTATGACAGCGAAGGTTTGCTTTTGTTAACAAATGACAAATCCCTCAATCACCGCCTCCTCCATCCGGATTTTGCTCATGAACGCGAATACAGGGTACAGGTGGAAGGCCTGATTACAAATGAAGCACTGAAATTACTTTCTTCCGGAATTACGATCAACATCGACGGAAAACCCTTTCATACCAGGCCGGGCAAAGCGTCCCGACTTCCGGAACATATCGTGATTCCCGAAAGGAATCCTCCCATCCGTTTCCGCCAGCATATTCCGACAAGCTGGATCAAACTCATCATTACAGAAGGTAAGAACAGGCAGATTCGAAAAATGACAGCGGCTGCCGGTTTCCCCACCCTCCGTCTTATTCGTTACCGCATTGCCGGTTTAACGATTGATACCATGTTACCTGGTGATATGATTGACATGAATCAAAACGATGTATACGGAAAGCTCGGTCTGCATTCGCACATATAATTTATTACCTTTCAGGCACAAAAAGGATAACATGGTTAAATCGATGACGGGTTTTGGCAGGGCAGAACAAACGGTAACTGACAAAACCTTTCTTGTGGATGTGAAATCGCTCAATGGAAAACAATTTGAACTTCAGTTGAAACTCCCGGGATTCCTAAAGCCCTATGAATTTGACATCCGTAAACTTCTTTCAGAGAAACTGGGTCGCGGCTCCCTGGATTGTACCATCAGTCTAAAACAAACAGGCAATGCAAAGCCTGTAAGCATAAATACAGATCTCGCAAAAGCTTATTATGAAACCCTGGCTGACCTGTCGAAGCAACTCAATCAGGATCCGTCCAATATTTTAAGTACCCTGTTAAAATTACCCGAGGTAATCACGCCAACGGGAGAAACGCTTACCAAGGAAGAATGGGATCAGTTCAGTAAAGTAATTGAAATGGCCATTGAGGATCTGAATGAACACCGGCTCAATGAAGGACGCGTATTGGAAGAGGATCTTGTTCTGCGCATCGATAATATCAGCCGTCAGCAGGAAGAGATCATCAAGCTGCAGCCTCTCCGGCAACAGAAGATCCGTGAAGGGCTTGAAAAATTACTGAATGAACACGTCGGTAAGGAAAACTACGATTCCAACCGCCTCGAACAGGAAATGATCTACTATCTTGAAAAGATTGATATCAGTGAAGAAATGGTGAGACTGAAAAATCACTGTTCCTATTTTAAGGATGTACTGGCAGATCCGGAAGGCAGCAAGGGAAAGAAATTATCATTTATTCTTCAGGAAGTAGGCAGGGAAATTAACACCACGGGCTCTAAAGCCTATGATGTTAAAATCCAGCGTTGTGTAGTTCTCATGAAGGATGAGCTGGAAAAAGCCAAGGAACAAATACTGAATGTTTTGTAAGCCTAACGCCTAACGCTTAACGCTTAACGCAATATATAATGTTCAATACGGCATCGAGACTTTTTTTCAATTTATCCCGTTACGTTTTATTTTTACAAAAATGCATGGAGTGAAAAGATCCTTTTTGATTCTGGCAGCCACGCTCGGATTTTCTGCATGCAACTGGACCACCGGCGTTTTCGAAAAAAATCTCAGGTTTAAAGACCAGGAATGGCCTTCCTCGGTCAAACCGGATATTGCATTTGAGATTACCGACACCATTTCATCCTATAATATATATATCGTGATAAGGCATAACGATGCCTATCATTATAATAATATGTATGTGCGCGCCATCGTAAAAGACCCGGGGGGAACGGAGCCCAGACGTGGTGACTACGACCTGCAGCTGGCAACCAACGGAAAAGGCTGGATCGGTACCGCCATGGATGATATTTATGATGCCCGTCTGCTCATTCAGCCGAAAACCAGATTCAGGAAACCAGGTGTCTATCATGTCATGCTCGAACAGCTCATGCGGGAAGACCCGTTGAAGAATGTACTGAGTGCCGGACTTCGGGTGGAGAGGGCGGAGTGATCATCGGAATTTTTTCCCGTCGTAATCATGACGAAAAACTTAAATAGATATGCCTGGGGAAATCGCGCCATTGTCATTTGCTGGCTTCTGCTGGTCTATGTGCTGGCCGCATTGATCTGGTGGTTTATTGCGCTTAATTTACAGAACCGTCAGATGGCCGAATATAAACTGAGCCTGCTTACCCGCGATGATCCGGCCTATTCAGAAAAAGTAGAAAAAATTTATACCACCCGCGACCGGCTGACCACCGCCTATAAAAGCGAAGGCCTGACTTTTCTTTTGGTTATTCTGGCAGGCGCCATCTTTCTGCGAAGTGCTGTGATGCGCCAGATCCGGATTCAAAGACAGCAGCAGAATTTCATGATGGCGATCACACATGAACTGAAAACGCCGATTTCCATCGCCCGTTTGAACATAGAGACCCTGCAAAAACACGTGCTGGATGAGACGAAAAAAGAAAAGATCCTGAAATCCTCCCTGCAGGAGATCAATCGTCTGAATACACTGACCGGAAATATCCTGGTTTCTGCCCAGTTAGAAGGAGGGTCCTACCTTTTCAATAAAGAAGAACTTAATTTCTCTCAAATTGTTTTGGATTCCTGTCAGGATTTTGCAAACCGTTTCCCGGGCCGGCCCTGGAAAAATGACCTTGAGCCGGGTTTATACATTTCGGGCGATCCGCTGCTCATGCAGATTCTGGTAAACAACCTGATTGATAACGCTGTTAAATATTCACCGCCCGCTGCTCCGATTGCCATTAACATGAAAAAGGATCTGGACCACGGCATCCTGGAATTGCGGGATGAAGGAGCCGGTATACCGAAAAAAGAATACAAACGTATATTTCAAAAATTTTACCGGGTGGGTAATGAAGATACACGGACAACCCAGGGCACGGGGCTCGGTCTTTATTTATGCAGGAAGATCGCGCAGGATCATAATATGCAGCTCCGGGTATCCGAAAATCAACCAAAGGGCACCATTTTTACGGTTCGTTTTAAATTACTGAAAATATGACGGAGCCGGTACGTAAATCCATACTGCTGGTGGAAGATGAAGAAAATCTGCACGATGCTCTTCGCCTGAATCTGGAGCTGGAAAACTATCAGGTCACTTCAGCATACGATGGTACGGAAGCATTAAAAGCGATCGGCAATGAATATTTCGACCTGGTGATACTGGATGTGATGTTACCGGGTGTTGACGGCATCCGGGTTGCTGAAACCATAAGGGTTCAGCAAAATCCTGTTCCAATTCTCATTCTCAGTGCGCGCAACAGCAGTGCTGACCGTGTACTGGGATTAAAAAAAGGAGCCGATGACTATCTCAACAAACCTTTTAATCTTGAAGAACTGCTTTTACGTGTGCATAAGCTGATTGAAAAAAACGAAAGACTCCAGAAACGCGACAGTGTTCCGGATAAATATGTATTTGGAAAAAATACGATCAATTTCAAAGCACAGGAAGCATTTAATAAAAAAAACGAGCACTTCCGGCTGAGTAAGAAAGAAACCATGCTGCTCAAGCTGCTGATAGAAAACAAAAATGAAGTGGTCAAAAGAGAAATGATCCTGCAGTCTGTCTGGGGTTACCATGTGTACCCGAACACGCGAACCATCGATAATCTCATCCTGAACTTTCGTAAATATTTCGAGGAGGACAGCCGGAATCCAAAACACTTCCATTCCGTCAGAGGCGTTGGGTATAAGTACACGGAATAAGCTTAACGCGTGACGCCTAACGCCTAACGCCTAACGCCTAACGCTTAACGCCTAATGCTTTTTTAATTATTATTTATTAATTATTAGTGACAATGATTAAATGTCATCCAAACTACATTCCCATACTCCCATACTTGTTTTAGGCTTTAAGCTTTAAGAGGCGTTAAGCGTTCTGCATTTAGTCTGTTCAAAATTGCGCCTGCCGAAGAAAGCAAACGTTCCATATCCGTCGTGCTGTACTCCGGTGTGTATAATTTCAACTCGCATTCATTCAAAATATTCTTCAGCTGAATAATTTCTTCGTCACTCCAGCCCTTAACCCGCAGACCGCTGGCGATATTTAATTTATTAAGCTCGCTGGCGGGTAACTGCAGTTTATCCGAAACTCCCTTCCAGACTGCCCGGTTAACAGAAGAATAAAATCTGCCATAGTCCCCTGAATCCAGGAGTTCCCTGGATTCCTTCAACGGATCGGTGATAACGGGAGCCGTTTTGATCTTCTCCAATTCTGCGATCGCTTTCGCTTTCTCCGCCTTTAAGATGGCATCCTTTTTCGATTGTCTGGCAATAAAAATTGCAGCGCATGCCAGCAGCAGAAACGCGGCGGACCACAGGGCATACTTTGTCCAATCCGTGCGAACCGGAATCGGAGCCGCAATCACCGGAGTTGCATGTTTCTTTTTCTTAACCTGGTTTACCTGAATGTGTACCGGTTCGCTCTCAATCGTTTTATAGGTCCGTGATTCCGGATCAAAAAAGTTCATAGTTACAGGCGGGACGGTATATGTACCTGTCTTTGAACAAATAAAACTATAGGTGAATGATTTGGAACCGGTCAGCGGTGCGATTGTTTTATCTATATTTTCTTTACTGCTCACATCATAGGATTCCATATCCGTGGGCCAGTTTATTACAGGTGCGTTGATCATGGGAAGATTGCCGGACCCTTTTACTTCAACTGAGAGAAGTGCCGCATCGCCGGTGTCCACCTGTCTGGAATCTATGGAAGCAAGCAGGGTATATTTTCCAACCGCTCCGTTGAAGTCGGCCGGCTTGCCTGTTTCCGGTAAGGGCTTCACATGAACGGTAACAGGTTTACTATCCAGCACAATATGTTGTGTGAAAGGAGTGCCGCTTTCTTCCGGTTCAAACAGCCTGTCGAGCAAGCCTCCCAATCCCTGCGCGGGTCTTTTTTGGGAACCGGAATCAGCTTTAAAAAAATAAATATTATTATCCAGCTCCACCGGATCCAGTGTAATATCTCCGGCCTGCAGGGGTATCAGCTGGGCCTTCCTGATCGTATGGACCGAAAAATTCTTTCCGTTTATTTTTTCCACCGATACCCGGTCGTCGGACGGATCGATCATATCATACACGCTGAATCCGTTCAATGAAGGATGCCGTGTAACACGCGAATCGGAACGGAGGCGCGCATATAATTTGTAAGTAGCTACAATGGGTTCCCCTACATAACATTCCGTTTTGCTGACTTCTACTTTAGTAAAAAAATTCTTTCGGATCTTATCCTCCACATTCTCTCCTGGACGCACCACTTCATCCATATCAACCGGAGGCTGTGCCCTGGGCCATGATGGGTCCGGTAAGGGATTGAATGCGGGAGATTTGTTTCCGGACGCGACCTGATTATGCACGGTTATGCGGACTGGCGAAGTGCGCATGAGTTGACCGTCTACCATGGCGGAAGCCGGTTTTATAAGAAGTGTGCCGGCTTTCTTTGGCTGTAAAACATAGGTGATTCCTTCGTATTGGGACATGACCCCGTTCGTGATGGTCATGCCGGTGGACTGACTGGGTCCCTGTACAATATTAAAGTCGGGAAAATCGGGGGGCTGTACATTTCCGATCTCTTTCGCATTTTCAATTACAAACTGGATTTGGACATAGTCCGTTTTCCCCATGTCCTGCGTACTCGCCTGCGCTGAAAAATGCACCTGTGCAATGGCCGGATTCAACAGGAAGCAAAGCCAGCAGAAAATAAATATTCTGAATGGTATAAAAGATCCGATGGTTGTTGATTTAGTTTTTTTCTAACAAGCTATGCAAAGATAAAAACTAGATAAGCTTAAAGCCAAAAGCGTAAAGCCTAAAGCCCTTCATAATTGTTAATTGTTAGTTGTCAATTGTCAATTATTTATGAGTATTTCATCGTTTGACAGTAGCAATAGACCATTAACAATTGACAACTAACAATTAACAACAATTAAAGGTCTCCTGCCAAAGGCCGGATCACAAGTTCTTCCACCACGGCCTGGGGAGAAAGTTTCGATATTTGAACAATGGTCTCTGCAATGTCTGATGATTTCATGATGCGGCCGGGGTCCACGCCGCTGCCTGCCCAGGAGTCGGTGTAAACAGCGCCTGGATAAATGCAGGTCACTTTAATGGAATAGGGTTTCAGCTCTTCACGCAGATTTTTGGAGAATCCCGACAGCGCGAATTTACTGATGCTGTAAGATCCCCCATTGGGATATGCCTGCAACGCCGCTATGGAACTGATATTGAATATATGACCCGATTTACGTTTCATCATGGAAGGCAGTAATACACGGGTGAGGTGATAGGCACTGAGTAAATTGACGTTCAACATATTTTCCAACTGGCCCTCGGGTTCATCGCAGATCCGGCCTGGTTCAAACACACCGGCATTATTGATAAGAATATCCGGCTCCACGCCCTGGTCCAGTACCCATCTTCCAAAATCCATGGCAGACTCTTTCAGGCCCAGGTTAAATGATTTGGCTTTGACATGCTGATCCGGAAACCGGCTCATCAGGGATTCCAGTGCTTTGTATAAGCTCACTTCATGGTGAGCCGTCAGGTACAGGTCGTGCCCTTCGGCGGCAAATGATTCCGCCATATTGAAACCAAGGCCCCTAGATGCCCCTGTGATAACAATTTTCATGGACGCAATTTAGCACTTGATCGTGGATCGTGGATCGTGGATCGATAAACGATACGATCGCCGATACACGACGGATGGAACCATGCAAGAAAGACATAATCGTTGGGCTTTCGGCTTAAATTGCATCATGCGCTACAGGCACCTCTTCTTCGACCTGGATCACACGCTTTGGGATTTTGACAGCAACAGCCGGGAAGCGCTGGAAGATATCTATCATTCCCTGTCCCTTGCTGAAGCGGGCATTCACGATTTCGACCTGTTTCACAAACGTTATCTGGGCCACAACGAAAGGTTGTGGGACCGTTACCGGAACGGACAAATGAAAGTGGATGAACTGCGATGGAAAAGAATGGCACTCAGTCTGCTTGATTTTAAAATCGGCGACGAAGCCCTGGCCCGTAAAATGGGCGTCGAGTTTCTGGAAATCCTGCCGACTAAAAAAAGACTTTTTCCGGATACGGTTGAAGTGTTGGGTTATTTATCTGAAAAAAAATATAATCTGCACCTCATTACCAATGGTTTTGAAAAAACGCAGCATCATAAGCTGAAGACATCGGGGATCGATATTTTTTTCAGGGAAGTGATCACTTCCGAGGGGTCCAATAGTCTGAAACCGCATCCGGAAATATTTGAATACGCAATTTTAAAAACAGGGGGTCAAAAAAGAGAAAGCATCATGATCGGTGATACACCTGATGTGGATATCAGTGGCGCCCGTAGAGCAGGCATCGACCAGGTATATGTAAATCATACCGGAAACAAAGAACCGGTGGAAGCGACATTTACTGTTTATTCTTTGAAGGAGTTGATGAAAATCTTTTAGTAATGATTAATTAGTAAATATTAATACTTGAATAAGTTACCATTCCGCCATCACAGTTACTCCGCCTTTCACCATTTGATTTAGCTCCACTTTCAATGCAGTGCCCGGTGGTAATAAAACGTCCACCCTGGATCCAAATTTAATAAAGCCCATTTCCGCACACTGCTCCACCTGTTGGCCCGGTGAAAGATAATTGATGATCCGTTTGGCGAGGGCCCCGGCAATTTGCTTTACAAGGAGCGTGCCCTGCTGGTTTTTTATAACGACGCTGTGCCGTTCATTTTCCGTTGAAGATTTTGGATTCCAGGCGACCAGGTATTTCCCTTTGTGATACTGGCTGTAAATAACGTCCCCGCCGATGGGATTCACGTTGCGGTGGACATTAGCCGGACTCATAAAAATCGACACCTGCAACCGGCGGTCGTGAAAATATTCAACATCTGTAATTTCTTCAATCACCACCACTTTTCCATCTGCAGGGCAAACAACAAATTTTTCGTTTATGGAATTGACACGCTCCGGAACCCGGAAGAATGAGATAATGAAAAGCAGAAGGGCGAGACTGATAAAAAATATAACCCAGCTTAAACCCGGCAAATAAAAACTTACAAAATAAAATGAAGCCAGGTTAATGGCAGCAAAAATAATTGCGCAAATAGCAATTGTTTTATATCCTTCTTTATGAATCGTCATAACAAAATCACGTTGAGCGTTAAGCGTTAGGCGTTAAGCATTAAGCGTTATGCAAACATAGCAATGTAAAGCCAAATGAAGGGGGTGGCGAAAAGCAGGGAGTCGAACCTGTCAAGAAAACCGCCGTGACCGGGCATGATACGGCCGCTATCTTTTACATCTGCGAGTCTTTTTAATTTGCTTTGCAGCAGATCGCCAATGGTACCGGCAATGGCGGCAATCGCAGCCACAATCATCCACTGCGAAACTGTTTGCATCTCAAATCCGCTGCTTAAAAAATAACCGACTGCCCCCATGGCTATGACAGCAAAAATAATTCCGCCGATCGTACCTTCCCAGGTTTTTTTCGGCGAAATTTTTGTCATCGGTCTTTTCCCGATGAGTGAACCAACAAGATATGCCATGGTATCATTCACCCATAAACTCAATATGATTGCGAGCACAAGTAATTTATTTACATTCTCGAGTGCCATACCAGGATAAAAAGTGCGAAGGTTGAGCAGCAGGCCAAGGCTGAGCGAAATATAAATCAGGCCGAGTGCCGAATAACCCATATTACGCAAATAGGTTTTCCGGGTATATAAAATTTCGGCCACCGGTAATATGAATAAAAACAGCAGGCCCCCATATAATCCCACATTATGAAGTCCTTCATTTCCAATATCACTCGCGTAACCCGGTCGGGCACAATACATCATGATACACCAGCCGGCAACCATGACGCCGTATTTTTGAAAAGAACTGATCTCAGCATACGCCGGATCAATTTTAGAAAGGAGTTTCTGGTACTCGTACCAGCAGCCAAAATGTATAATGGAAAAAAGAATAAAAAAGCTCCAGATATTCCAAAGAAGGCCGGTGAGCATCACAATGACAAACACCAGTGAAGTCAGTGCCCTTATTCTGAAAGTGACCGCCTGAAGTGCCATGAAGTGAAGGTACGTAATTGAAAATTATACCGGATGTTCCTGATCGTCGTCGAAAGGGAAATTCTCGAATCCCGTCGGAAAAACTGCAGCATAGGTGGTAGTAGACTTTTTTCTCATATAATTCACCAAAAATGCAACCACCACCAGGGAGACCACACCGACCAGACTAAGGGTCAGATTTGTGGTGGTTTTTGAATCCAGGTCAGCAATTTTAAAATAGATGAGCAGGATGTTGATCGTATTAAATACAAAATGGCCCAGCATGGAAGTGAGGATGCTGCCACTGTACCAGTAAAGCGCGCCCAGTATGATGCCCAGCGCCATCCGGGGCAGAAAACCCATAAACTGCATATGAAAGGCAGAAAACAGTAACCCCGTGAAAATAATACCCGGCCATGCTTTCTTAAATATCTGAATGAACAGTTTCTGCAGAATGCCTCTGAAAAAAAGTTCTTCGCCAATGGCAGGCAGGGCTCCTACAAGAAATATTGTAACCAGCAGATCTTTCGGACCCTTCATATTTAAAATATTTTCCAGCGTACCATTCGCATCTGTTTCTCCGTTTTCCACCCATTTCTGTGTCGCTTTCGGCAAAAGATGAACGATGGCTTCATTGATCATTCCCAGAAATTCCACTGTAAAATAGCCGGCGAACATGATCAGAAAAGCGATGAGTACGAATGAGTTTCTCTGGGGCTGTCTTAAACCTGCATATTCGAATGGATCCGGATCTGCCAGGTATGCATAAACCATCGGGGGGATAAAAAAAATTCCGAAGAATTGAACGATCAGCAACCCTTTGATCACACCCGAGAGTTCGGGGCGGGCAAAATCAGCAGGGCTCATAGAAACGATCTGCATGAAAGTCAAATGATTGATACGGGCAACAATGTTTAAACCGATGAGAGATGAAATAATTGCTATACCAAATGTCAGACATACAAAGATGAGCAGTTGGAGCCACGCAGGCTTATTTCGAAGGTAAGTATGCATGTAGTGGGCTTCCTGCTAAAGGTTTTATTGAGTATCTTTGTGCCGGAAAGCTGTGCGAAATTAAGCATCCGCCTTTCAATTTCAACATGGGTTATTCCAATTTAGAACGATTCCCCCTGTTTACAGATGTCAATTCAGATCGGAAAAAATATCATACTGCCGAATTTCCCCCTGCTCCTGGCACCCATGGAAGACGTGAGTGACCCTCCTTTCCGTTATGTGTGTAAGAAATATGGTGCCGATCTCATGTTCAGTGAATTTATTTCTTCAGAAGGCCTGATCCGGGATGCTATTAAAAGCAAACAAAAACTGGATTTTTTTGAATATGAACGTCCGTTCGGGATTCAGATTTTTGGAGGTGATGAAGAAGCCATGGCATTGAGCGCCCGTATTATTGATGCAACAAATCCCGACCTGGTAGATATCAATTTTGGCTGCCCTGTAAAAAAGGTAGTGTGTAAAGGCGCAGGTGCCGCAGTCCTGAAAGATGTACCGGCCATGGTGCGTCTGACCCGCGCCGTTGTCAGGTCTACCCGGTTGCCCGTAACCGTTAAAACCAGGCTGGGATGGGATGATGATTCTAAAAATATTGAAGAGGTTGCCGAACGGCTGCAGGATGAAGGCATTGAAGCACTCACCATCCACGGGAGAACAAGGTCGCAGTTATATAAAGGGGAAGCAGACTGGTCGCTGATCGCCCGTGTAAAAAATAATCCGCGCATCAGGATTCCTGTTTTTGGCAACGGAGATATTGACAGTCCGGAAAAAGCCCTGGAATATAAAAACAGATATGGCGTGGACGGCATTATGATCGGCCGCGCAGCCATCGGTTATCCCTGGATTTTTGGTGAGATCCGGCATTTTCTCAGAACTGAAAATCATCTGGAAACCCCCTCCCTGGAAGAAAGGATTGATGTCATTCGACAGCATTTATACCGTTCCGTTGAATGGAAAGGCAATACACTTGGCATTCTGGAAATGCGGCGCCATTACAGCAATTACCTGAAAGGCATTCCGCATATTAAGGAAGTGCGCAATCAGCTTGTTCAAATGGGCTCGCTTGAAGAAATAGAATCCGTGTTGGAAAGCCTAAAGCTTAAAGCTGAAAGCCTAAAGCCGGTTCTGGTTTAAGAAGGCTTAACGCCTAACGCC
>Ga0206929_1026_pt2 | contig 17452 bp, 18 predicted proteins | sample Alteio_BWOrgHeat_19_FD_152929 | JGI IMG/M metagenome (GOLD analysis project Ga0206929, IMG submission 152929) | Enriched cells from forest soil in Barre Woods Harvard Forest LTER site, Petersham, Massachusetts, United States -... | ecosystem: Environmental > Terrestrial > Soil > Temperate forest >...
TTATTATTATTTCCGGGTGATCCAGGCCATGTATTTTAAAGAAGGACAATCTCAAAATCTGGAAATCAGCCCTGGATTTAAGTTCATGCTGATCCTGCTCGCCCTGATCGTAATTCTCCTCGGTATTTTCCCGCAGTTACTGATCCAGCGATTATATATTATTTATATCTGATTACAGATAGGCGGTGGAAACCAGTAAAGAATCTTTAAATTAGCCGTGCATTCCACCTTTAATGAAATTACGCGATGTTCTTTCGCTTGCCTTTCGCACGGTGAGGAGCAATAAACTCCGGACCAGTATTACAGTAGCCATTATTGCATTTGGTATCATGGCCCTGGTGGGTATCAATACGGCCATCGACGCCATGAAACAAAAATTTACAGAAAGTTTTGCTTCGATGGGTGCAAACGGCTTTACCATTCATTATAAAGAAAATAATTTCTTCCGGGGCCGGGATGAGGTGACCAAAGAAAAAAAAGGCGCCAAAAAAGATAAAGCCTCCAATGCCAAGATCCCCATTTCCAAGGACCAGGCGGAGCTCTTTAAGGAACGCTATCATTATCCGGCTAAGGTATCGATCAGTATCAGGGGCAGCAACGGCAATATCGTGTCCCTGGGCAGCTCAAAAACAAATCCGACTGTTCAGATTCAGGGCGGAGATGAACTGTACGCAGAACTCAATGGATATAACCTGAATGCCGGCCGAAGCCTGAACGACCTGGATATTCAGTCGGGCAGGAATGTATGCGTGCTGGGAAATGACCTGGTCAAGAAATTCTTCAACGACCATCCCGAATCAGCGCTTGAAAAGATCATCAAGATAAACGGCATTCCGTTCCGTATCATCGGCACCATGGAATCCAAAGGGTCCAGTATTGGCAGAAGCTGGGACAACGTCGTGATCACCTCTTATAATACCGTGAGGCGTTTTTTTCTCACTCAGGCGCCTTCTCCCTTTAATCCGACTCCTTCCTTCATTGTACAGGTAAAAATACCTGACGTGAAACAGATGGACCTTGCCATTGGTGAGGCGGAATCTGTATTCCGCAATGTGAGGAGGGTAAACACAACAGATGCCAGTAATTTCGTAATTGATAAAAGTGACCGCTTTGTGGAAGAACTTCTTTCAAATCTTTCCCTGATCACCTGGTGTGCGCTGGTCATCGGAATCATTACCCTGGTCGGCGCGGCCGTCGGACTGATGAATATCATGCTGGTATCTGTTACGGAAAGAACCAAGGAAATCGGATTGGTTAAAGCGATTGGCGGAAGGAAAAAAAGCATCCGTATGCAGTTTTTATATGAATCAATCATTATCAGTTTGCTGGGTGCGGTTTTTGGAAGTATACTCGGTATATTGGTGGGGAATTCTTTTTCACTTGTTCTGAATACAGGATTTGTATTTCCGTGGGTCTGGCTTTTCTGGGGGATGTTTATTTGTACGATTGTTGGAATACTGGCGGGTCTGTATCCTTCCCTGAAGGCTTCACGAATGAATCCGATTCAGGCATTACGTTACGAATAAAAAAGAACGTCCATCAGAATGAATGCAGGCAAGGGTTTGATGATCGGTCATTAAATTTGAAAGAATATGTATTTTCCATTTGGCATTCCGGAAATTTACTATATTGTGTTCCCTACGAAAATCAACTACGCCGAACTTCCTATTGAAATTTTTTTAAAGCGTTCCATTCGCGCGAATTATTATTTCCATATTTCAAATTTTTCTTAAACACTAAAAACAAACGATCATGGCTGAAACAAGACCGACTGCAACGGCAGCAGTGAAACCTACTACTAGTGTACAGGCTGCTAAAAAGGGAAATTCTATTTCCTGGCTCGCCCCGCTTTTGTGCGTTATCATTGGCTTTATTATCTGGAGGTTTATAATCGGCGATCCGAGCAATTTCACCAAACCCGATCCGAATGGTGGATTCTGGCCTGCACATGAAGGTGCAAAAACTGCGCTTGCACGTATGTATCTCGGAGGAATTATTGTGCCTATTTTAATTGGTTGCCTGCTGACTGTATTAACATTTGTAGTTGAAAGATTTTTAACTGTTTCGAAAGCTACCGGAAGTGGAAATATTAATGAATTCATCCGGAAGGTTCAATATCACCTGGCCAATAAAAACATTGACGCCGCCATCGCGGAATGTGACCGTCAGAAAGGAAGCGTGGGAAATGTTATGAAAGCCGGATTGCGTAAATACAAAGAAATGATCGGCGTGGGAGACCTGGATACTGAACAAAAAGTACTGGCCATTCAGAAGGAAGTGGAAGAAGCGACTGCCCTGGAATTGCCGATGCTGGAAAAAAACCTTGTGTTCCTATCTACCATCGCTTCGGTGGCAACCCTGCTGGGTCTCTTGGGAACGGTAATGGGAATGATCCGTTCATTTGCTGCCCTGGGTGACAGTGGCGGGGGCGAAGCGGCATCCAAACTGAGCCAGGGTATTTCTGAAGCCCTTTATAACACGGCCCTGGGTATCGGAACCTCAGCCATTTCCATCATTATGTACAATGTTTTCACCACCAAGATCGATGGTATTACATATGGTATTGATGAAAGCGGATTTACTTTGACACAGAGCTTTGCGTCGCTTTATAAATAGTCGTTTATCGTAAATCGCGTATCGTATATCGATCCACGATAAACGATACAAGATTTATGGAATTTCGAATAAATAGCATCTAATTAAAAAAAGTAAATATGGGAAGAGCAAAATTACCCAGGAAGAGCACGAATATCGACATGACAGCGATGTGCGACGTGGCCTTTCTATTGCTTTCTTTCTTTATCCTCGCCACCAAGTTTAAACCCCCGGAAGCTTTAACCGTGGTTACGCCCAGTTCGGTGTCAACCAAGGTAGCGCCGGAAAAAGATGTCGTTATGGTGATCATTGATAAAGACGGAAAAGTGTATTTATCTGTTTCAGAAGCTAATCAGTCTGAAAAGAAAGAAATGATCGACGCCATCAATACATCCAAGAATCTCAATTTGACGGATGCTGAGAAAAACAATTTCGTACGCATTCCCAATGCCTATATCGGGGCACCGTTCAGTCAGCTGAAATCATACCTGGATAAGGATCCGGCCTCGCTGCAGAATGTAGTAAAGCCGGGCATTCCTGCCGTGGATAGTACGAACAATGAAATGATCGACTGGTTCAAAGCAGCGGCGGATGCATTTCAGGGTAAACATATGAACGTGCTGGTAAAAGGCGACGATGCTTCGAAATACCCTTCTTTACAGGGAGTGATCATTGCATTGAAAAAGAACGACCTGATGAAGTTCCAGGTAGTGACCAGTCCGGTACCGGCTCCGCTGGGATCGGATCTCTACATCGAACAACAGAAACAGGGGACGAAGGCAGTTGAATAATTAACAATTAAAAAACAAGAGACATGGCAGAAATGGATACCTCGGGCGGCGGTGGCCACAAAAAGGGCCCCGGCGTCAAAAAAGGAAAAAAACTCTCTACAAGGGTGGATCTGACCCCGATGGTGGACCTCGGTTTCCTGCTGATTACTTTTTTCATCTTTACAACGACTATGAGCCAGCCAACGGCCATGCGTCTGTTTCTGCCCAAGGATGTAAAAGATCCGAACGAGCAGAATAAAGTGAAAAACTCAGCGGTCATTACGCTGATGCTCGGAAAGAATGACGTGATCTATTATTATGAGGGCGATAGTGCTCAAACGCTGAAACCGACAGATTTTAAGAAAGTCCGCGATATCGTGATCGATAAAAAAAGAAGAACGGACCCGAAGGATTTCGTCGTAGTCATCAAACCGACAGCGGATGCGACGTATAAAAATACGGTGAACATACTGGATGAAATGACCATCGACGGCGTGAAACGGTATGCCATGGTGGATATTTCGCCGGTTGAGTACAACTTTATCAAGCTGACCGAAAACGCCAATGGCGTCAAATAGGCTTGAATTTTGTGGAATTTTTATTAAATTGAGTCTATACAATTAATAATCCATCATGGAAGTAAATAAAATTTTATCCGCAGATATCCTGGATATCATCTTTGATGGTAGAAACAAGGATTACGGCGCATACGATCTGCGAAAGACGTATAATAAGCGCATCAGGACGTCCCTGCTGGTGATGGGGGGATTGGTGGCTGCATTAGTCGCCGGTTACTTTATCAACAACTACCAGGGACAGGGGAAAAAAGCGGCCGTCGTGGTGCAGGACGTTCAGCTGGAAGATATTAAGGAAGAAAAAAAGAACGAACCGCCACCACCACCTCCTCCTCCGAAGGAGCCACCAAAGGTGGAAATGGCCAAGTTTACTCCTCCCAAAATCGTAAAGGATGAGGAAGTAAAGGCGGAAGAAAAACCACCTGAAGTGGAAAAACTGGAAGATACCAAGATCGGTACTGCCAACCAGGAAGGTATCAAGGACGATAATATTACCGCGCCTCCTGCTGACAGCAAAGGAGTCGTAGAAGCACCAAAGGATAATACGGACTATGATAAGACTTTCACTAAGGTGGAAATCGAGTCGGACTATCCCGGAGGCCCCGCTGCCTGGGCACGTTACCTGTCTAAAAATATACAGTATCCCGAAGAGGCCCAGAATGCAGAAATTCAGGGTCAGGTGGTTGTGAAATTCATCGTTGACAAGGAAGGAAAAGTGAGTGAAGTGGAAGCCATCAGTGGTCCTAACGAACTCCGCGAAGAAGCGATGCGTGTTATCCGTAAATCCGGTAACTGGACACCCGCTGTCCAAAACGGTCGTAAGGTGAAATCATACAAGAGCCAGCCGATTAACTTCAGACTTGAAGCACAATAACAATACAAGTCTGGAAGTATGGAAGTGTGGAAGACTGGAAGTACTCAACTAAATAACTTCAGTTTAAATAAGACCCGGGTTTATGCCCGGGTTTTTTTATCTGTCAACGGTCAACGGTCAACGGTCATCGATTGGAGCTATCTTTGAAAAATGTTAGGAAAATTAACAGGCTGGGACGATACCATCGTAGCACTGGCTACCGCACCCGGCATCGGCGCGATCGGTGTGATACGTCTCAGCGGGCCGAAGGCTGTCGAAATCGTAAACAGCTTATTTCATTCCAAAGACTTATCGGTTCAGCCATCCCACACACTGCATGTCGGACTTTTAAAAACAGGCGAAGAAATCATCGATGAAGTAGTGGTCTCTGTTTACCGGGCGCCGAAATCATATACGGGTGAAGATGTGGTGGAAATCAGTTGTCATGGTTCAACCCATATCGAGGAAAAAATCATTTCAGCCTGCGTTCAGTTGGGTGCCCGACACGCCAGGGCAGGAGAATTTACACAAAGGGCCTTTCTGAAAGGCAAGATGGACCTTACCCAGGCTGAGGCCGTGGCCGACCTGATCGCGAGCCATTCGGAAGCCGCTCGATTATCTGCATTACATACCATGCGCGGCGGATTTGCAAATGACCTGAAATCACTACGCGACCAGTTACTGGGATTCTCTGCACTGATTGAACTCGAACTCGACTTCTCTCAGGAGGACGTTGAATTTGCAGACAGGAAAAAATTCTATGCGTTGATCGAAGAAGCGCAGCGCGTAACAAATGAACTGATTGAATCTTTTAAATACGGCAACGTGATTCGCAATGGTGTGCATGTGGCGATCGTGGGAAAACCCAATGCAGGTAAATCCACCTTGCTGAACAGTTTATTAAATGAACAGCGCGCTATTGTGAGCGAGATCGCCGGTACAACGCGCGATACCATCGAGGAAGTACTCGTAATCGAAGGAATCGAATTCCGGTTGATCGATACGGCTGGTATACGCGCGCATACGACTGATCGGATCGAATCCATGGGCATGGAACGGACAAAAGAAAAAATACAGCAGGCAGACATTGTATTGGAAATCATCGATGCCAGCTCGCCGATTCGTGAAAATATCGGGATTGAAAAAGAGAAACTGGTACGTGTGGTGAATAAGACAGATTTGTTTGAGCAGGATCCCATTGTAATCCATGAAGCAGTTCCGGCAGTTGCGGTTCAGAATCTTCAGACAGCCATGATGTACGATGCGACGCGTAGAAAACAGAGCGACCTGCGCACAACTTTTCCGGACCACGACCTGATTTTTATTTCTGCAAAAAATGCAACAGGAATTGACAAACTAAAACGTACACTCATGGATCGTGTACTGCAGGGAAAAAATAAACGCGAAGGAACTGTTGTCACGAATGCCCGTCATCATGATGCACTGAAACAGGTTGCCACTTCATTAAATGAAATCCGTAACGGTTTGGATAATCATCTGCCAGGCGACTTACTCTCATTAGACATCCGCCGTGCTTTGCACTATCTCGGTGAGATCACAGGCGAGATTACGAATGAAGAACAACTTTCCTGGATCTTCGGGAAGTTCTGTATTGGGAAGTGACCAATCCACTATATATGCGCGTTCCCTGCAGAGTACGTTCATTCTGATAGTAATTCATTTGCTTTTAGTTGCTTTTATTCGCCTTTAGTAGCGTTTTATTCGCTACTAATCTGTTACTAAATTCTGTTTTTGTGAATTGCCTGATTTTGGTGGCCAGATTATGGAGCGCAATGATACGCAACGATACGTAATGATACTGTAGTTTACAGTGGGTTTATGAATGGACATAAGGGTAAATATGTAGATGGTCTGATGTATTGTGAGAGTTGATTAAACTCGATATATTTATTATTTTAAGCCTTGGATATTGGTCTTTATTAACGCTATATGAAACATTCATTTTTATTTTCCTACCTCTTTTTAATTTTTTCTTGTAAACAACAAGAACTAAAACCTCTTGACTTCTCACAAGATCTAAATGGCAAGTATTATGCCTTTGAATTGAATAATTTGAGCATTGATACTTTAGGAGACATTGACTTTTACGAGAAGGAAAATTTTCCGAAGGTAAAATGGTTTTATAAGGTTGCGGTTACATCTGGAGGGATAAAAGATTCTTTTGTATTTGTATTCCTCCCATTTTCATCATTTACAATTTTAGGAGGTTCTTGCCAAGGTGAAAGGCCGATATAGTCGCAATCATAAAGTTTTGTATTTGCAATATAATAATCACCAAATTTTACAAGTTTACCAGAGTAAGAAAGAAATCCCCCATCCGAGGCAAAACTGATTAAACCAATATATCTTGTACGGCAAATTGAAATTGTTGGTACTATTTCGTACTCCAATAAGATTACCGACATTTTATTCTATTTTCATCGCTGTTTCTTTGTTTAAAGTAAACCCGATAATTTTTTTAGTAGTGTCACTTACAAAATGCAAATCTAGATTTTGTTCTAAAACAAAGAAATGCGTGATGTCTGCGAAATGAATTTTCCACTTTTCATCATTACCAACATCTAGATACATTCCATCAGTTTTACTTAATATCAATAAAGTATCGTTTCCTATTTTATATTTACCTATATAAGTTTGCAGTAAGCTATCGGGCACAATGATTTCTCTTTTTACAACCGGCGAATAAAAGTTTTTCCAGTTATATATTTTGGCTACGCTATTTATAATTTCATTGAATAAAGCTGTGTTATAAGTGTTCGTCATGACAACGACACCGTAATCACCAGTAATACTTCCCACATACTGACTGACAAAACCTTCATCAACACCGCCGTGTGTAAAATATTTAATTCCATTTTTATTAATGATAAAAACACCCAGACCAGCCGAACTGTCTTTGTAAGGTGTTAATCTCAGTTCCGTCATTTTTTTTGAAAGCACTTTTTGAGATTTACCTTCTAACGCTAATTGAGTTTCTATAACATATTTGGAAAGGTCAGTTGGATTTGTCCATAAACCTGCTGCTGCCTGTTCAGGATAAATATGATATTTTCCTTTTACAGCTTTTCCGTTATTGTAATAGCCGGTTGCCAATAAATTTTGTTTGTCGGCATCTGGCGGCTGTGTGTAAAAACTGTAAGTCATCCCTAGAGGCTTTAGTACATTTTCCCACATGTATTTATCATAAGGTTGCCCTGTTACATCTTGTACGATTAATTGTGAAATCGTTGTTCCACCACCTGAATACTCATATTTTAAAGATGGTTCATACATAGAACGAATAGCATCAGTATTGGCAGGTTTTTGACCATTTAAGACTTGGATAAGTGTAGGAAGCGTATCTCCTTTTTCATAACCGGGAAATCCGTGAACAGTTAATCCTGCAGTGTGGCTTAACAAATTCGCGAGCGTTATTTTTTTCCCTTTTGATAGAGAGTCATATGGGAATTTCCAAGAATGTAAATAGTTATTAATATCCGAATAAAGATCGACTTTGCCTTCCTGAGCCAATTTTAGAACACCAACGGAATTGAGTGATTTGCTGTTTGAACCCGCCTGAAATAATGTAGTTGTTGTTACAGGTCGTTCTTCCGCACTATCTGCCCAACCAAATCCCTTTGCCCATTCGATTTTATAATCTTTGATTACTGCAATGCTCACGCCATTAGCATGATAAAATTTCATTCTTTCTGCTAGCGTCCATTTAATAGGTGTATCACCTATTTGGACCCAACCCGACAAATTATTTTCAACCTGTGTGATCTTTGTTTCTACTTCCTTGGAATAACTTTTATTTACTTGTCCAAAAGAGACGTATACTTGAATACAAAAAAACAGGGGAAAAAGCGTCGATTTAAAAGTCTTGATGTATTTATTCATAAAGGTTTTTATAAATTAATGAGCGTATCAAATAAAGTTTCCTTAAACAATCATTTGTTCATCATACTTCGCTATGATAATTAATATTTGAATTGATAACGCCCTGTTTAGTGTAATATATTTCATTTTATAATTAGAACAATCCATTCTTATAAATAGACAATATAGTTTTGTGTAAATAATTTAAGGATGAGAGTTTGCCGCTATCTAATTCCAGGTTTAACCGACGCATGGAATGCTACTCGATACCAAGACGAAATGAAAGTTGCCCTACAATCAGCGTTACCGAGGCTCATTAAGGAAATAGATCCTTTGGAATGATTACAAAAATTTCGTTCTCGTGGCATAGTTATTTCAGCAATCATCATTGGTATTTACAATTATTATTAATTAAAAATGGCTTGTTATGGAACGAAACAATGAAAGCAGAAACCAGTATAATGACCGGGGCAGAAATCAATGGGATCAGGATAATAACAGGAATCAGTCTTCCGATTTCCAGCAAAACAGGAGTCAGTATGCAGACAGGAATGAGAATCAGTGGGATAGCAACCGTCATGGAGATGACCGCGATCGGCAGGACAATTATGGAAGAAACAGGTATGGAAATAACAGAAACGAACGCTTAGAATCTATGGGATCTTTGGGAAATGACACCAACAGATTTAACGATGATGATTACAGCAACAGAGGCTCTTATAGCCAGCGTGGTTCCCGAAATTACGGTGGATCTTATGAATCCGGAAGCTATGACAGGGAACAAACGAGGAATTTTGACTACGGAAACAGGCGGGATTTCTACGACGACCGGGGTAATAGTCGCGGTGGCTCACCGAACAATGGTAGCAATGATTCCAGGAACTGGTGGGATAAAACAAAGGACGAAGTCTCCGGCTGGTTTGGGGATGAAAATGCACAACAACGCAGAAATGCAGATCAATATAACGAACACCGCGGTAAGGGTCCAAAAGGATACACCCGCACGGACGAACGAATTAAAGAAGATGTACATGAAAGACTTACTGAAGACGGCCTGATTGACGCCAGCGAAATAGAAGTGGATGTGAAAAGTGGCGAAGTATTTCTCAAGGGAACTGTGAAAAGCAGACAGCAAAAAAGAAGAGCTGAAGACATCATTGAAAATATTTCCGGCGTAAAGAACGTTGAAAATCATATCAAGGTGCAACAGGAAACTTTAGTACCCGGAAGTCCTGGTTATAGTTACGGCCAGCAGCAGGGTGAAAAGAAATTCGGAACCGGGACAGGTTCAGGAATAAATGCCGGCAAAGAATTTAATACACATAATTAGATTGCGTCCGGTTTATAATTAACAGCCCCCGCAAGGGGGCCTTTTTTATTCATCACTATGGTTAGTAAATCTTAGATATGAGGGTATCTGGTATGACGCATTTTTATTTTTTCAGGCGGAATTCACTTAGTAGATCACTTGTTGTCGGTAAAATCCCCAGCTGCTGGATCAAACCGAGCGATTCAACAATTACCCAATCTTCTGATTCAACCCCAGAATTTACAGGACATGGCAACTAAACACTTATTTTATACAATGAAATGGTGTTGTCTCGGCCTGTCATAAACAGGAGAGATTTCTAACGATAGTTTAATAAGTTGCCAATACGTCCTCGCAATAATAGGTTACTAAATCGTCACCAATTCCCCGCAAACCCACTCGAATCGGGCTTCCGTACTTTTTTGTATTGGGAAGTGACCAATCCACTATATATGCGCGTTCCCTGGGGTTGGCGCAGATTGTAACATTAATCCTTTTGCCTTTTGTTGCTTTTCTTCGCCTTTAGTAGCTCTTTCTTCGCTACTAATCTGTTACTAAATCCTGTTCTTGTGAAGTGCTTGATTTTGTGGCCAGATTATAAGCCGCAATGATACGATAAGATACGTAATGATACCCAATGATACAGTATGATAGGTTTATATCAATCAATTAGTTTAAATTGTTAGTAACAAGACAACAACAGATAATGCCTCAATTAAAGTGGTTGACGTTGTACGCCGCCAATCGAGCTGTAGCTTGAGTTTCAGGTCAACCCCTTTTAAATGATTGGAGAGTAGTTTACTCCCAATTCATTTTGATCAGCTGTCGTTAAATGGGCGGATAAAGACCTGGCAATTTTTTCGGTTACTTCTTTCTGCAGGGTTAAGCGTTTGGACTCGCTGGAACAGGATCTCATAAGATTCCTTTTTTAAACTGGAATCAACTGAAAGAACAGGGTTTATTATACATTTGATTTCGCTACTGAACTTTAAACAGCAATTGAATGAAAAGTATGGTCTTCATTCTGGCAGTCTCGTTAAATATGAACATTGCTTATTCCCAATTAGGCGGTTCCGGAACGTTTATACATGATAATTTTGCAGACAGCATTCGTGATCTCATTCAGCATACCGGAAATGATACAACAAGGGTGGATCTATTAAATTCCCTGGGTAATTACTTTGCCTTAATCCGGCAGGACAGTTCAATTTTCTATTTGGCAAAAGCCATCGAACTGGGTGAAACAATCAATTACCTGAATGGTTGTCATGAGGGGTATGATGGAATGGCATTTGTTCTGAATTCAGCGGGGAATTATGGAAAGGGGTTGGAGATGGCAATGAGGAGTCTCAAGATTGCCGAGAAATTAAAGACAGACAGGCTAATAAGAATGGCTGATAGTTATCAGCGTATAGGACTCATAAATTTGAGGAATAATTTTGATACGATTGCCCTGGATGAAAACCGCCAGTCTATACGATTATACGAAGAAGCAGGTGTAAGTAAGGATATAATCAGCTGGGGACCTTATGCAAATATCGCAAGTATATATCTGAAATGGAAGGTTTTGGATTCTGCTTTATTCTATGCCCAAAAAAGTTATGATATTGTACTGAATTATCACGACCGGGGTCAGGTATTTATATCTGTAGCAGCAACCTTCCTTGCCAATGTGTATTTAGCATTGGGAAGGGTTCAACTCGCCCGTGAATTTTTCCTGCACGGAATAGAAACAAATAAAAAATTTAATGCGCCGTTATTGAGGGTCAGGCTGTTCAACAATTTTGCACGATTTTATAAAAAGATCGGACAGATGGATTCCTGTATCTATTACGCAGTAATGGCTTTTCAGCTTTGCCGGAATCATCAGTTTGGTGAACAGGCTACGGACGCAGCGAGCCTGGTTGCACAGACCTATGAGCAGATCGGAAAGCCGGATAGTGCGTTGAAATATATGAAAATCTTTATAGCCGCTAAGGACACCATCTTCAACCAGTCAAAGCTCCTGCAGATTCAACTATTGAATTTCGATGAGGGCCAAAGGCAAAAGGATATACAAAGAGAAATAAACGAAGCCCAGGAAAGGTATAGGAACAAGGTCAGGTATTATGCATTAATTGCAACTGCGACCCTGTTTTTACTGCTCTCTGTGATTCTTTACAGGAATAACCGGAATAAGCAAATCGCCAATAAAGCACTTGAATCGCAGAAGAAGGAAATCGATCAGCAACGGACCAAAGCTGAAAATACGCTTTATGAACTCAGATCCACCCAGGCACAGCTGATTCAATCTGAAAAAATGGCTTCCCTTGGAGAACTCACGGCCGGTATTGCCCATGAAATTCAAAATCCATTAAACTTCGTAAATAACTTTTCAGAAGTGAATGCCGAGTTAATAGACGAATCTATTATGGCGATTGATGAAGGTAATCCAAATGATGCAAAAGAATTATTGTCGAACCTCCGCCAGAATGAAGAGAAAATTAAATTTCACGGGCAACGGGCTGGCGCTATTGTAAAAGGTATGTTGCAACACTCTCATGAAAGCAAAGGCCAGAAAGAATCGATAGATATCAATGCTTTAGCAGATGAATACCTGCGTCTTTCCTATCAAGGTTTAAGAGCCAAGGATAAGGCCTTTAATGCTTCCCTACGGACCGATTTTGACCCGTCCATTGAAATGATTGATATCGTCCCCCAAGATATTGGTCGTGTACTTCTAAACCTTTACAACAATGCCTTTTATGCTGTATCAGAAAAGAAGAAACAATTATCCGAAGGCTACGAGCCAACTGTCACCGTTATTACAAAGAAGCTAAATGGTAAAGTTGTGATCAGAGTGAAGGACAATGGTAATGGCATTCCAAAACGTGTCGTGGACAAGATTTTCCAGCCATTCTTCACAACTAAACCAGCAGGCCAGGGAACCGGATTAGGATTAAGTATGAGCTATGATATTGTAAAAGCCCATGGTGGTGAAATAAAAGTTGATACCAGGGAAGGAGAGTTTACTGAGTTTGTAGTACAAATCCCGGCAGTTTAAATTAATTAATCCTTAATCATTAGAACTAATTCTTGCTGCTAAATCGTCACTAAATAATGGAGTATTATAACAGAATTGTTTTTATTAACTATTTACAACAAGTAGAATTATTGGAGTCTGAAGATTACCGAAAAATAGCAAATGATGTATTTAACCCTCTTATTTTCATTTCTATTGCTTCTCATGCAGACAACTCTATTGTAAGACCTGCGGGGAACCCTGAATTGCTAACCTATGACCAACCGACCTTAAGGAGGCTATCTGGTATGGTGTCCTATCACAGAAGTTCAAAATTCGCAATATCCGGAGCACACAGGGATATGAATATGGCCGCAATCAAGCTTATTGAACTGATAAAAAATGAATATCATTTAGAATAGTTTTAAAAAGCGCGAACGCACAAAAGGGAAAGAGCCCGTGGTGCTGATTAGCGCTAAACAACAGTGTCGCAAGGTATATATCTTTACAGACGAAGCATCTTTCATCATAAATTTGAGTGTTGTGCGTCATGTGACCGAACACCCTAATAATTTTAACAACTAACAATAAATGGCAGACGAGTCAGACGAAGAAAACTTAAATATTCCGACAAACAATCAATCGGAAAATCGTTCAGACGAAATTATTCCTACTACTGATACAGACTATGTTACACGAAATCAAGAAATTGAAAATATGGAAGTCCATCATCACCCTGACGTTCATCATAAAAGCAAAAAATTAAAAGAATATTTTTTAGAATTCTTGATGATATTTCTTGCAGTGACCATGGGTTTTTTTGCAGAGAGTTTTCGTGAACATTTAGTTGATATAAAAAAAGAAAAAGGGTATATCGTTTCCCTGAAAGAAGATCTGTTAACAGACACTTCAATTTTGACCAGCATAATTCCCCGGGCGCAATTACAGTATAAGAAACTTGACAGCCTTTGCATTTTGTTGAAACTCGCAGCTGCTGGCGACGCATACAATATTCACCGGCTTTATTATCTCAATTTCAATTACAGTTTTGGCTTGATCCTATTCGATCAAAATGAAAGAACCATTTCGCAAATTAAAAGCACGGGTGCTTTTAACCTGATTCAAAATAAAGACGTCAAAGACAACATCACTTCGTACGACATTTTTTATGCAGGCGCTATTAAAAATGAAGCTGTTGACGTGGCAAACTGGATGAGTGACTGCAATAAGATGTCGCAAAAAATATTCGATTATTCCCTGGTTAACACATTTGGCTTTCGTGGAGGCGCTGAAATATTTTTGAACGATTCGCTGCCACTGAAATTAATCAGCACGGATAGTATGCTGGTAAAGGAATACATGAATAAGGTAAAGTCACTTATGATGATGCTGGATAGCCATCTGAGCCTTGAAATAAAACAATTGGAAGACGGCAAAAAATTGATCGACCTATTGAATGAAGAATATCATTTAGAATAAATCTGTCTGCGATGTAGGGGAATTGCAAGGGCCTATAAACATATTGACGCCGCCACAGTGCAGTCAAAAGGATCACACATTCCTGATAAAATTTCGCTGACAGATAGTAAATTGCCGGATCAGAACATTATAACCGGCGCATGGCTGTACTCAATAAAGTGAAGAAAGATTTTTTTTGGGGAATCTTCCGTTTGGTAATTCCGTTTAAAAAACAATTTATCTGGGTAATTATTTTCAGTTTACTGGGAACCGCCACGAGTTTAATTGAACCCTTAATATACCGCGAAGCCGTAAACGATGTCGCGGGCGTGTTTGTCAGTCAGGCCCGGGATTCCGCCCGAAAAGAGAGTGGCCTGCCAAAGGAACACCTCAAATCAAAGGAACCGCATCACCGCAATAAAGTTTCCCCCCGAACACCAGGCCAGGCACTCTATACCTTGCTATGGGCCGTGTGCTGGCTTTTTGTCATCAATCTCCTATCCACCCTGCTTGCAAGAATTGGGGAGAATCTGAATGTCAGTTTCTCCTGCAATGTCGAACAACGGTTTATTCTCGGCACTTTTCGGCATGTACTCAATCTGCCACTCTCTTTTTTCTCGAAAAGACCTGCCGCTGCCATCGCCAGAAGAATCGATCAGTCCGAAGAGGTATCCTCGGTGGTGAATGGATTTTCGCAGCAGATTTTACCCGAACTTATCGGCCTCATTGGTATCCTGGCCATCATGTTCTGGCAGAACAATACCCTTAGCGCCATTTCGCTAATCATCATCCCATTTTATTTAATGATTGCATGGACCTCCGCAAACAAACTTGAAAAAGGAATGGATGGGTATTATCATAAATGGGAGGGCATATCCACTCGGATCCAGGATGCTCTTTCCGGTATCAAAACGGTAAAACTTTCGGGCGCCGAGGATCGTGAAGTGAAGAGTCTCGAGACAGCTTCTGCAGAGGCTTATGCAGATTATATCCATCGGGCGCGACTGGCTAATAAGTATGAATTCTGGGAAACCGCGCTTACTCATTTGTCCACGGCATTGGTTCTGGGTTATGGTGGTTATCTCGCTCTGGAAAGTAAACTAACCCCGGGAGACGTTGTAATTTTTGTCACCTATTTGGACCGGCTCTATAGTCCCATTGATAATCTCGCTACCCTCTGGATATCCCTGCAGCAGAATATCGTGTCCGTATCGCGGGCATTTAAGATGACCGACAGACCGGAAGAAAACCGGCCTTCTCAACAGCTGGATCTTAAAAACGGAAGAATAGAATTCAGGAATCTGAGTTTCTCTTACAGTAATGAAAGAAAAATATTGGATCGTCTTTCATTTGATATCGAACCCGGAAAACTCACGGCTTTTGTGGGTCCCTCAGGCGCCGGCAAAACCACCATCGTGGACCTGCTTTTAAAATTGTATCAGCCGCAGGAGGGATCCATCCTGATAGACGGACAAAATATCGCGGAACTGGATCCATCATCTGTCCGGAAACAGATTGGTATTGTGTCTGCCGATGGCGCTTTGTTTAACGAAACGGTTGGCGTGAATATCACTTATAAAAATCCATTGGCATCAAAAAATGAAATTGAAAAAACAATTGTAGCCGCCGGTCTGGATCATACAGTGAACCGTCTTCCTCTGCGTCTTGAAACCATCGTGGGTGAAAATGGCATCGGCCTTTCCGTGGGCGAACGGCAAAGAATACAAATCGCAAGAGTCCTGCTTGCCAAGCCTAAGATTCTGATTCTGGATGAAGCGACGGCTAATCTCGATTATGCCACAGAGGCCGAAATAAAACGCAGCGTGCATGAAATGCGCGGAAATAGCACCGTGATAGTGATTGCCCACCGGTTTTCCATGGTTAAAGACGCAGACCGCGTAATTGTACTTAACAATGGAAAAATCATCGAGTCGGGAAAACCGGATGAGTTGATTGCATCAAACGGTTGGTTCAGCGAATTTTCAAAAGCTAATGAGGATAAGACTACAGAAGAAGAAATAACAGAAGATGCTCGGGATGATGAAACACCAGAAACTGCTGGAGAGGCAGATGAAACGGAGTAATCAACCTCAATTGATTCCGTGCAGCTTTAATGCAATTTTCGATTGCAACAAAGTGCACTTCTTAAAATTATCGACAAAAATAACAGGAAGCCAAGGAGTAATAACTATTCCAAATCTTTACTTAAAAGCCTGGCCTTTTGGTATCGAAAATGGGGAGTATTATACCTCGAATTTTAGGGGAGGTCATTATTTAAGTTCGTAACTTATCAACGACCAATCTTGGATATGCTTGGTAATGATCAATTCGCCGGAGGGGTTGAGATAGAGCTTTATGAACCCGATATTATCTTTAAACCATTGGTCAATGGTAAAACTTGCATCAGGCATACCCGCGTCTCCATAAATCTGCCATGAGTTCGTGAAGACATTGTTCCCAACATTTATATCGCCCTGACCGATTGTAGTTACGTTCCCAATTCCAGTTACATATGGCCACGATGAGCCAGTTACAAAAGGCATAATATATTGCCTGACTATATATGAGTTGGTCCGATCCATAAACCGGAAGGTATCTCCGGTTTGAAAAACAAAATTACTATCGATCCATCCCGGATACTTGAACTGCCATATAGCGGCGGTTATTCCGATAGGCCATTTGACAGTGTCTACGATAAGAACATCCACGTTATATTGAATGGAACCACTGTCCTGAGTTCCCTGAATGGTCGTGTCTTTTACCATGTAATGCCAGCTGTCGCCAATTGTATTGGGAAATACATTCAATGAGCTTGTATTTCTCGTATTGCTTTTATTGCAAATACCTGCCACAAATCCGTTGCTAATTCGCCGCAAACCCACTGGAATCGCGGGACGGTACTTTTTGTATTGGGAAGTGAGCCGGTAATACTCTTATCTTTATTTTATATGCCGGAAGAACAGGACACGCCGAAACAACCCATCAACGAAGAGCTCACTGCAGATGCAATTG
>Ga0206929_1147_pt1 | contig 17276 bp, 7 predicted proteins | sample Alteio_BWOrgHeat_19_FD_152929 | JGI IMG/M metagenome (GOLD analysis project Ga0206929, IMG submission 152929) | Enriched cells from forest soil in Barre Woods Harvard Forest LTER site, Petersham, Massachusetts, United States -... | ecosystem: Environmental > Terrestrial > Soil > Temperate forest > O...
AGGATCATGGTCCACTTGCTAGTGATGCGCTGAGTCAGGAGTTGCTAAGCAAGTCTCTGGTGTATCTAGCAGAAGAGATCGATCGTACAGAAAAAAAGAGAGAAAAGACTCCGGTTGACGATGGTGGTGCAGAGAGTTTTTTCCAACTAGGAAAGTCTATTTTAGATTCAGTAGAGAAAGCCAGTAAAGAAGATTGGCTGATGACAGCCGCTAAAGAAGCGCGCATCAAGAGAGCAAAAAAACTGCTTGAAAAGCACCAGTTCGTTGCCTGGAGACGCGAGGATCTGATCGGTGATAATGTGCGTAAGCATAAGGAAACAGTGAAATTTACCCCCAGTGATGTCAGCACTTGGCAGGTGACCACAGGAAACGTGATTAGTTTCTTTGACGAGATATTAAAAACTCGTTTTGAGCTCCAGGATCATAAGTCTAACAAACAGGTGTTGCTGACAGCCTACAAAAATATGCTGGAGTTCCTTAGTAAATTGCCTCTGGATAGAAGCTTTTACAGCAGTCTTAGTCAGCAGGAGCTTTCCCTGTTGCTGGGACGAATGGAGTCCTTGAGTGAGCTTTATATCTACACGGTGATGCTGAACAAGATGTATGTTTTATCAAAAAAAGGTCCCCTTCCTCCTTTATCTTATCTTGCTCAGGTGCATTTGTTCACTCTTGCCAACATGGTGGCAGAAGTCTTGGTGGAAAAAGACACGACACTGGCAAAAACATTCACCATACCCAATCTCTATCTACAGTATTTTCATGAGTATATTTATGGCCGTGACCCTACTTTTGTGGTGCGGGATGGTGTTTGGCAAAAAAAGTTAACCTGGATTCAAGACTATTGGGATAAGAAACAAACTTCCGATTATTTTTTTGTGTTTCATAGCCCCAAGGGTGACCGTAGCGATCGTTTATTCTACGTGAGTGCAGACGATTGCAAGCATCATGAAGAAATGAAAGCACATTGGTCTCATGCTAAAGCTGCACCACCTTTTGCCCAGTGGCACGATTTTACCTTTGCCAACCGTGTTTCTACACAATCTTGGTCTTCTTATCTTGGTATGACATCTGCAGATGATGTGAAGACTATGCTAGAGACCTTGCGTGCTCCTACCGGTAACGGCTTGCCTGAGGTTTTTTTCCAGTTGAGAGCCATAGCTTTTATCACGGATTATTTTACCGTACCTGGGATGTTTGATGAGGCTACGTTAAAGAGAAACACCCAGTATGATATCAGAAATTTGCAAGGAGTGACTTTTTCCTACGATAAGTATCAAGATAAGGGCATCCACTATTATAGCGCTCATTATCAGTTTTTGGGGGTGACTCTCCGGCCGGACCGCTTGGACAAAGTTGGCGAGTCTATCTCCCATTATGTTTATCCTTTTGCTCCCTTTGGTTTTTTTTCAGCTCATGAAGAAGGGCCGTCCCTTGACCCTTTAAAAGAAGCCCTTAAAAAAGACGAAGAGCGCTATCGAGACCCCATCAATAAGAGCCTTGCCTTCTCAGGGAAATCATCATCTAGGCTGGAAGAGTTAAAGCTTCTGCGGCATGCGTCGGGAAGCAGTGGCGTGCAGATCGTGCAAACCCTGGGTTTATTTGCGCGTAAACCTGCTCTGCTTCGCGAAAAGATGTTTCAAAAAGCTATGGAGAATCTATTATTTGAGCCGGGTTTACTGGAACGAGAGGCTCGGAAAAACCCCTTGTTGTTTCAAACAGCAGTGAGGTTTATCCGTGATCTTTATGAAAGCTATCGTCATGCAGATCTCGAAATCACCGCGTATCTGTTATTGCTCAATCAGTATTTTGACGAGGCATACAAAGAACTGATTAAGCAGCATCCCTATAGTGCTGGTGAGGGGTTTTTGAATTCAAAACAACTGACGTGGCAGCTGATTAAAGACGAACTGTTCCCCGATCTATCCTCTGAAAAAGGTTTGTTTTATCTGGAGGTTTTTACCCGTTGTTTTTTGCACCAACCATTCGAGAATTCTGAGGAGGCGGCACGGTTTTTAGCGGTGCAGATTTTAAAAAACCGTAGAAAAAAAGAAGAGGGTACAAGTCTACGGCTTGACAATGAGATCCGTGGTCTATTGTTGCATAAGCAACGTGAGTTGAGAGAACATGAGCAGAACCCGGGATTTTTTGATGCCTTATCTCAGATCTTTGACCTGCAGGTAAAGAAAGGGGTTGTATGGGAAAACCACTACCCGGTTTATACTCACGAAGGTTATACACTCGAGATGGTGAAGGGGCTGCTATCTAAGAGGGGTCATGATATTGCTGGGGTCTTGCCTGAAATAATCACCTCTGACCCGAGGTTTATCCGTTATATTCAGATGGATTCAACCTCACCAGTGTTTGAACATGATGGGAAGCAGTTTATTGGCAAAGAATTGAGCGGTGAAGAATTTCGAGTGGAATTGGTGGGGACTACCCTGCGGTTGCAAAAACGCTTTCACGGTTATTGGTATGAATGGTTGGCACCCGAAGAAATCGAGAAAAATCTCAGCTCTATTCAATTCCCCACAAAGTTATACCCTCATTATAGTTTTTGGAGCCAGGTCAAAGCACCACAAAAATCATCTCCTTATAAGATGTTTGCCAGAGATGATAGCAGCGGTGATATAGAGCTTATTTTTAAGATTAAAGATGACCATCAGTCTGAGTTTTCTTTGTTAAAGCGCAGAGGAGAAGGCTCGTTTGTAGAGGTCGAACTGCAGAAGCTTATCAACCCAACCTCTCCGTATTTTTATCTGACCCATTTGGTAGCCAGGGGTGAAGCGGTGATCTATTACCGAGCTGGTACCCTGAATGTTTATGGGATTGATTTACCCGGTGTGAAGCTCTCGTTTGCCCCTGATGCTAGTGGCGCTCTGATCTGTCAGCAACTAGCACCTTTTGCTCTTAGTGATGAATACCCTATTGCCATGCTTTCTCCCTTTATTCAGAACTATCTGGTGTTGAAACACCATGATCAGCGTTTGCTGGTGTTTGCTAAATCTCTCACACAGCTGCCGAAAGAGCCTCTGGAGAAAGGACTACAGAGCAAAAAAATCGATGACGAGGCTTTCCGTGCGCTATCTTACGACGCTACTACAGACAGGCTTTCCTACCGTCAAGACGAGGATAGGATTTATCTAGGGTACTTGTATTTTTCTTTACATAAGTACACAGAAGCTGTGGTGACTCTTAGAGGAAATGGCTCCATTTTAGGAAAGTTATCTGAAGACGATAGCCAGCTATTAAAAGATTTGCTGGCAAGTACCGATGCTGACCCTCGAGCCTTTGGGGTAAAGGCTTTTGTCGCTTATCGTTTGTTGCTAGATCAAATCTATCACTACCGTAAACCAAGTGTGGAGCTAAGTTCTTTCTATTATGGCTATCTTGCCGTGCAAGAGAAGATCGCTGCAAGTTTTTTGCAACCTGACGAAGAGGCTTTTTTCTTATTGTACGGAAAGTTGCAAGCCAAAAAAATACAGGCGCGTTACCAAGAAATAAGCGGAAAGCGGCTTCAGACGTTGAGCGAAGTATCCGAGTTCGGATATGAGGATGCCCAGGATCTAACGGCTTTTGCTTTACCAACGGCGAGTCAAACCGTTCAAGACAGTAATTTTTTCCGAGATGGCAACACTAACGAATTTTTCTTTACTCTATATACCATTGCAAAACACATAAAAGACCCTGGTATCAAAGACGACATCGTGAAATTATTTTCGCAGTTTTTCCCTGATGATTATTCGTATGTAAGCGAATTAGGCGAAGAACAGGCTAGGGAGTTTTTCGTAAATTACTTGCGTTATAAAGTGCTGTACGGGGACAAGACTTTTCAACATCAGTCTAGGTTTATTTATCGTTTAGCTGAATGGAGGATGGCAGGTGGATCCATGCAAGGCTTGCCAACAGCTGCAGAATTAAAAAACGACATGAATCTGTTGCACAAGATTTTCGCCCAGCTCCGTTCTTATTGGAAAAGTAAAATTGGTGGGAAGAAATCCTTAGGTACTTCAGATTTTTCTTCAGCAACTGAAACCTTTGATCCTAAGTGGCGTGAGCAGATCAACCCCCATTACCGTGATACCTACCAATACCAAGCTCAGGTAAATGAAGCAGGTCGTGGGTATGAGCTGCGGCAACCGCTGTTTTCTGATGTCTTTGTGGAAAAAGCCTTTGCAATAAGTGTAGAGACGAAAGAGCAAAGGCAATCACGGTTTGCGTCTTTGTTGAGTTATCTTTCTCTGAAAGCCAAAGATGATCACTATATCAACCGTTACCTAGGAGCTGTACTAGCAAAACTATCTCAGTTTTTACAAGGTGATCAGAATTTTACGGTAGCGAAGATCAAAGATTTACAGGCTGTGAAAGTTTTTTCGCAGCAGCTGCAGCAACAAGCTGAGTCTTTGCAGGATGGTCTAACCGATAGCAAAAAACAGCTAGAAGCTATGCTAAACATCGAACTCAAAGACAAACGAGAAAGGCTGCGAGAGCAGATCAGCAAGATGGCTGATTTAGAGCCAGATAAGACCTTGGACGGGCTGCTGCAATTATATTTAATGGGAGATTATAAAAAAATCTTTGCTCTTTGCCGTGACTTCGATCAGGAGGCTGTGCAAAAGTTGCTAGATTTGCTACAGGTTTATTTGCTGAAAGCTTCCTACCGCAACCATCTGCTTTATGTAAACGGACAGATGCTTGATTTAATTAAAATGGCAGAGGAGCACAGACCCCCACGGGAACTGCTGCAACAGGCTGCCATGGTCCTTGAGGCCGGACGACGGATCAGGCAATTTGAGATCACTGCAGAGCCACTGCTGCTGGCTTTCGAATATTATCTGGGATTTATTTTAAGAGAGGACCAGGTAAAAGCCAGCCGTGACCTGGATCTTGCTCATGGTCTTAAAAATAATCCGAATAAAAAAGGTATTTTGCAAGAGTTGATCATGGGAGCTGGGAAGAGCACAGTGCTGTTACCAGTGACGGCAGTGAGAAACGCTCGCGCTGGTTATTTAAGTATCCTAGTGTTTCCTGAAGAGCTTTTGCCGTCGAATGTGAAGATCATCCATAAAACTTTGGGCAGTGTCGGTAGCTCTCTCGATGTTTTGACAATCCGTCGTGAGGACAGATACGATGCGGCAAAACTAGAGGTGCTGAAGCAGCGCCTGGAATATGATTTTGTGCAGCAAAAGGTGGTAGTAACCTCTCATAAAAGTATCCAGAGCTTGTATTTACTTTACATAGAAAGCATTTTAGAAGAGAAAGAGCAAGAACGAGAACTACTTAATAGTATCTTCAAACTTTTCCGTGAAAAAGCTTTGGTGACGATCGACGAAGTAGATCTTGTACTGGATACGATGAAGTCTCATCGTTTTTCTTTGGGCTCACCTATCCAGGTAGAGACGGAGGTTTCTGCAGCTATTTTTGCAGTTTTTAAAACCTTTATCTCTGATGCGACTATCAAAGATTTGGTAAAACTGTCGTTCTTAAAAGGCAGTCATGGTGCAAGTTTTGATCAAAATCTGTATCAGCAAAAAATCAAGGAACGTTTGCTTACACTCATTACAGGTTCCGATGCTGCTGCTTATCTGTTCTATGGATTTAACCACCTTAGTTTGCAAAAAGATTTTTCCCATATAGATAAACATGAACTTTTAGCTTTTTTACAGGATAGATCTGCTGACCCGCGTGCGTTTATCCATAACCTAGAAGGACTGGAGATCAAGAATTTTGTCGCTGTGCTTTATGAGATGGTCAACCGTATTTTGCCTATGACTCTTGATAAAATCTATAAGGTCCAGTATGGACTCTATCCAAAAGGTCAGTGTAAGCAAACATACTGTTCAGAGTTGATAGCCATTCCCTACCATGGTGGCAGTCCGGTGCTCGATTCCCGTTTTTCCAGTGAGTTGGAGGCTATTTCTTATGGCATTCAGTCCCATTTAGAAGAGCCTGATGCTTATCCTATGCTGGTGAAAGAGTTGCAAAGACTGAAGCAGCTAGCGAGGAAACAAGATAGAGAAAAAACCTACATTAAAAATGTTTTTAAATTCCTGCTCCCGCAAGAAAACATGGTGTCTGTGCTAGGTCGCCCTTTTGATAGCGTACAGACCAAGGCCTTAGGCAAAGCTCTTAGTGCAGATCCGTTGCGTATGCTTTATCTAGTGCAGCAGGTCATGGTCAACGACATCTATCTTTACAAAGAGCAGCTATATACCAACTCTCAGGTTTATCCGCTGATTTTTCATAAAATCCAAGGCATGAGTGGTACGTTGTGGAACGAGAAAACCTACCCTGATTTTTATGATGAGGTGAAGCTGTCGGATACCGTGGAAAAAACTTTGGCTTTGCTATGGGGAGATCCTCGTCAAAAAATCCACGTGGTTCCACAGGTCGATGGAGATGGGTTGCCAGCCTTGACCAAGTCCTTGCTGGATTTTGATAAAGACGCTACAGCAGTGATTGATCAAGCAGGCTTGTTTAAGCATTATGATTCTCTTGCTGTGGTCAAACAACTCTTGGCTCACAGCAATCTTGATAAGATGGAGCGGGTGATCTTCTATAATCAGCAGCAGATGTTAAAAATATTTGATCGTGCTAGTGAAGAAGTGTCTGACTATAATGAACGGACTATTGTACCACTTAACACCAGTGCTTTCTGGGATGTAAAGCACACCACCGGTTCCGATCTAAAAGTAGCTCCGCAAACCCGGGCTGTGGTCACAGTCAATAAGGCCACTATCCTGCGTGATCTATTGCAGGCCGTGTGGAGGCTGCGGGGCTTGGACCGAGCACAGGGGGTGAGCTTTGCTATCAGTGAACTTGACTTCAATGTGATCAAGAATTTTTTATGGATCACCTTTCAACGAGAGGTCGATCAAGATTCTTTTAACCTTGGAGAACTCCTGCTCTATACGATCGCCAATGAGGCCAATGCCCTGAGCAAAGAGATGCAATGGTCTATGGTATACGCTATGAAAAGCAAGATTATCGCTTATCTTATAGAAGGGACCAAGGACAATGATTATAGTTTTTATAGTTTGGTGAACAAAGCCCGCTCGTATTTTGTCAGCACCAGACCCAAAGATTTATATGAATATTTTGCACAGCAAAGAAAGATGAGCGGCTCTTCGCGGTTTGCGGAAACTGAAAAAAGTAAAATCTTACAAGATGATTTTGTGACAGCTTACTTAAGCGCGTTTGCTAAAAAACTTGTTAAGGATCTAGAAGCTATAGCTAAGCGTGGTGTTGCTTTTCTCAAAGATAATGTCGAGGTTTTGGTAGTGGCTGATCTGCAAAGTGAACATGAGATGCAAGTTGAGGTGGAGGTTGAACAGGAGCAACAGCAAGAACAGGAACAAGAACAGGAACAGGAACAGGAAACCATCGAATCATCGAAGCTTGCTGATCGTTATGAATGGAGAGAGGATTATTTTTACAAAGGGGCTTATTTTAAATCGGCGTACGGCATGCATAACCCTATGCGAAATTTTCCGCAAAAGAGTTTCGTCGAATCAAGTTTTATCAATGAAATCTTTGACCCGTCCTTGTTGGTGAGCAAGAATCTATTCGATCCTGAGATCTGGGGATCTGTTTTTAATGGCTCTTATGAAAAGAATTTAGCGGATGCCTTGGTCGTGTGGGGGCAGCAAGGTCCGGAATTTTTCCTCCTGTTAGATAGAGACGAGATGGAGCAGATCGGAGATTGGTTGATAGCTGATAGCCATCGCGTGCAGACCCATTTTAAAGGCTTTAAACAGGTCTTTATTTATAACTTAGGTGCGGGGATCATCAGGCAGAGCAAAGAGTGTCGGGTGACTCAAGAGGACGCATGGGGCCATGCTAAGTTTAGGCGTTTGGTAGTGGAAGCAAAGGTTTTAGCCGGTGACGTGTTTTATAACGAACAGGAGTTGCAAGAACCTAAGCAGTGGTTTGCCGAAGCCGAGCAAGCTGGGGTAAAAAGGAGCCAAATCAAAGAGATGTTCACCAGGTTGATGCTGAGGAACCGCTTCTACTCGAAGAGGCTTTTTCAAGGGAGTGCGCTGGAAGGGCTGTTGGACGAGGGATGATTCATTTAATCTTGAAAAGCTTCGCGTAGTAAGAAATATAGGCACCACCGGGGACGGTGTTAAACACACCTTGATCGCCGTACCCGAGTTCGGAAGGGATGAGCAGTTGTATCTCTCCGTCTTCTCCAATAAGCGATAGGCCTTCCTGAAGACCGGGAATGATGCCATCTAAGGCGTAGGTTTCTTTTTTGCCATGATCGATGGTCGATGCAACGATAGTGCCGTCACGCAGAGTCCCGTGTAGATGCACTTCTACCAAAGAATGAGTGCTGACCCGTTGGCTGTTGCCCGGCGTGATGATCTTATACGCCAAGCCCGAAGGCAGTTGCTTGCCACCTTTTTTCAAAAAATCTTTCAGAAAATAGGCGCTGGCTTGTTTCTCTTGCTGCGCCGTTTCGGCCACTCTTCCCTCTACAAATCTTTTGATCATATCGCTGTATTCTTGGTGGTTGAGGGTACTTGCTTTGTGCTGCAAGCGGTCTTTTAAACCTTGGAGCAGCAGGTCGATTTCATGGTCGCTCAGGTGGATATTTTGCAAGGAGTCAGCTTGGATCTGCCCCATCATATAAACAAGCTGTTCTTGTTCGTTTTGCGGTGAAGGTGTGGAAAAAAACCGACAGGATGTGAGCATCATGGCTAGCCATAAAAGATGAATATAAGTGTTCATAAGATCCTTTCGAGGATGGTTCACAAAGCTATAGTATTTTAGTCGAAGTTAAAAGAATAACCCAAATAAATGTAGTTGGGGTTTATACGGATTATTGTGTTAAACAGACGAGCGTAAAGTATTCATCATAATCAGCGATTTTATAGAGGTAGAAATGAATCGGATCTTTAAATTGTTTTTGATATACAGCATCTTCAGTTTTTCCTGGCTAGGGTTATCCCAAGGGAATGAAGTTGGGCCAGGAGCGAATGGGCGTAGCGAGAGGGAACGATTGCAGGTAAAACTGGTTGAGAGCTGGACTGCTTTGACGAATCACAGCATAAAGCAAACAGAAAAGGTTGCGCCTGAGCACGCATATGCAGCAGCATTTTTAAAAGACCTCGAAAATTACAAAAATCTTTTGAGGAGTGTTTCATCCTCACAGCAGGATTCATTGGCCGACGAAGAATCTGTAGCTCAATGCGTGAAGAAGATCGGTTATCAATTCCGCCTCCCCGAAGATGCTATCCTGCATTTGTTGTTTGATTCTCTTAAGGCGACCGTTTGGGGTTGTGGGGCGAGTGTGGTTGCGTTTGTGGTAACTTACCCTGCTCTCTATCGAGTTCTTTCCCCGGCTTCCATACAAAGTGTTTTTGGTTTCCAGATCCCTCTTTTCTTTCCCTTTCTGGGTGCAGCGCTGAGCACAGGGGTTTCTTATAAGGAGACGAAATACTATGCGTATTTCTTTAACGCTTCGCTCGTGAGTTTGATTAAGGAATCACTGATCGATTTGCGTAAGCTAGAACAAAATTTCAAACGCTGCCCAGCAGGTTCTTCTACTCTCTAGGTTTTTTGCCAGGACCTGTTCATATGAGAATGTCATAAGGGAGATTGCTTACCCACAGGGCACGCACTCCTCGCAATGACTGGTTTACGAGCTACTGTCATTGCGAGGAGTGCGCCGAAGCGTAGCGAAGGAGAGCGACGAAGCAATCTCCCTTGATTTTTTTGGGGTAACGGAGTTCCTTTTATGAACTGAACTCAGTTCTTGCTAAGAGCCGGAAGTTATGTCGATCGGAACGTAAAACGTCGATCCAGACATTCTAAGAGCACGTAGTGCGTAAAGAAAGTCTGGGAGGCGAGTGACACGGGGCAGACATAACTTTGCGGATCCTTGACAAGGACAGATCCCATAAACACTACTGGTTGTTGATAATGGTGTAGCAGGAGCTTACATCGATCAGCTGTTGGTTCTTAGTAGCTACAGCTTGGCTCCAGATCTGATCCATGCCAGTGGTGTAGGAATTGATATAGTCCGAAGCGGTGTCTACTAGGTTAGAGCCGTAGGCCGTCGCTAAACTTCCTATCAGGACCATCCCCAAACCACCGAGCAAGCTGCCTATCCCAGGTTTGGCATGAGCTTCTACCATGATGTCATCTTTGCCTGGAGGGCTAAAGTAGGTATCACGTAGAGTTTGAGGTTTCACATCAGCGTCATTGATAGCAATTTTTTGTTGAGCCAATGTTTCTAGTTGAGCCTTATAACCCTTTTCCAGTTCTTGAAACTTAGTGGTGTCGTTCATTTTTCCTAATAAGTCTTCTTTTTCAGCTGTGGATAATTTACTAATATCGTCTGCACTCTTAATCTCATACCTCTTAAGTAGTGCTTGATCGTCTAGATCCGTTGAAGCTAGTTTCACCCTTAAATCAGCAGTTAAACTATCACCATAGGACGTACTAGCTACCTTTATCTGACCATCGATATCATTGATTTTTGCAAGACCAGCTGTTGATAACACCCCTGGGGTGAGAGACGCTATCAAATCGGCTTTAGCAGCTGTGGAGAGTGAGTCCAAGGTCGCTGCCTTAGCTAGTTTTTCCTTCAGGGTGGTACCGACATAAAGGCTTTGCTTTTCACCCATTTTATTAGCTTGATTGATCTGTGCTTGAGATTCAGTATTCATCTCCATAATCTTATTATTCAAAGAATCGCTTGCATTAGTAAGCCTAGCTTTTTGTTTTAAAAAATTAGCTCTGTCGATATCAGTGATATCTCCAGGAGCTTTTTGTAAGAGTGGGAGTAATTGCCTTTGTGAGTCCTGCATGGTGAGTAGATCACTGCTATAACCCTTAAGTTTATAACCAAAGACAGGTATCGTAATATCAGGAAGCAGATCGTGAATAGAAAAACCAAGGGTGTGAGTCGTTACGATTTGCGCCATCATTAAGGTGCCGATGATGATAGCTGGTATACCGATGATTAAGCTGAAATGGAGACCGTTGGTGTTGGTAGCTGTCGTAGTCTGAGTGACAACATAGGTCTGAGTGCCTCCGGTTCCTGTGTTGGTAGAGACACTTGTGCTTGTGTTTGGAATACTAGCGCTTGTGTTTGGCAAACTAGAGCTAGTGTTTGGAATACTAGAGCTAGTGTTTGGCAAACTAGAGCTTGTGTTTGGTAAACTAGCGCTATTGTCGATTGTTGTACCAACAGAAGCCGTTGAACAAGAGCTTGTAGCATCGAGCAAACCTAAAGGGCCGTTACTAGCAACGTCTTGCTGCATCATTTGAATAAAAGAAGGCAAGCTATCTGAAGTTGTTTCTATGATGAGAGCTAGGTTGGCTGTTTCATAATGAGCGATGTTCCATGCTGACAGAGCTGTGGGGTTAGCGTTGCTTTGTGCCTGGCTTCTTGAACTTATATTCAAGGAACTCAGTAATTTTGTACTACTGTCCTTCATCGACTGAGCGAGGGTCGTGTATTGAGTTTGGTAATTAGATAGATTGTTGATACAGCTCTGAGCGGCTTGTGGTGCTTGGCTATTATCACCCAGGCTGACGACGATGACTTTTTGCTGACTGGTACAGCACCAGTTGTCAGGGTTGCTGTCCTGAGAATTACAAGTAGCAGAAAATTTGCTGACGTCAGCAGGGACGACTTCGCTCAGTGAATTCACACAGCGCTTCACCGTTAGCATGACATTTCCAGAAGGGCTATCAGCTGATTCTACAAAACCTCGCGAATCTTGATGCCAGCTACCGCAATTGTTGAGGGTTGCAACGGAGCAGGATTTCCAAGCGATAAACCCAGGCAGGTCTTTGAAGTCGTAGGTGATATTTAAAGTGTTAAGCTGCGATGTGTAGTTATTAACAGTTACTTGCACGTCTCCATCACCTAGATAAAGGTCCGAAGCAGCAACCGGCAAGGGACCGGTGTCGTTAGCACCAATAGCAAGGTCGAGGCTTTGTGCAGATGCTGCAGCAGAAGATGCGCAACTGTTGGAAAGTAAATTAGCTGTACTAGGGGCTGCGGGGGAGCTGGATGAAGAGCTTTTTTTGCAGGATGTTACAGCTAGTAAGGAAAAAGCGCTGATAAGAAGAAAAATGTTGGAGCGCTTCATGGACTTATCCCTCATATAAAAGAAAACCGACGGCTTATCGGATTTTTTTGTTAAAAACTTAAAATTACCTTTTTTCTGGAGGTCTTTTTAAGAAGGGGCCGTTCCCCCCGCTTTCTAATCTAGGAGAGTTCCCCTCCTAGGACCTCCAGACCACCCCTCCCCATTCACAGCTACCTATTGGGGTTGCAGAGCTAAGGTAAAGCATTGTTGGTACTGAGCTACTTCTTGCGCCTTAGTACTGGTTACCTGGTTCCACAGAGCATTAATGTCGCTGGTATAAGCTTGGTCGTAACCTTGTTGCAAGCTTGCTTGGGTATCTACCAAGTTATTAGTGGCAACGACGATGGAACCGACAAACACAGCTGCAAGAGGGATCAGAGCCATAAAAATACTAGAACCCATACCGTGTTCTGTCATCAGATCAGCTTTTGTTTGCGCAGTGGACCATAGGCTATTTACTTTTTCTTTGAAGGTGGTTGGGCTTGTTTCTACTGCGTGTATGGAGCCCATGCCTTGGAAGGAGGTGATGCGAGCTTGAACATCAGTTAATGCAACTTGGCTACCAAGTGGTCCAAAGTGTGTAGCAGTGATTTCGACCGGGGTGTTGCCTATCTTGCTGATGGTCGTGCCATCAGAAACCACTTCGACGTCTCCTATCGTATGTTTACCCGCTGCTAGGGAGAGTGCTATATCTTTTCCCGCTAATGTCATAGGAGTCACTGTGGTATCTATCACCACACCTTCGATATTCAACTTCCCATTTACCAAAAACTTGTTGAGGAAAGTGTAGTTTTTGAAAGCGGTTTGCACTTCTTTAAAATTAGCAGCTCCTGCGCTGGTAATGTAAGTAGGAACCTTGACCGGTTCATAACCTTTTACTTCTACAAACTCTTGATTAATACCGTTCAAGGCTGTTTGTAGTCTCGTCGTTGCAGCCTGAAAATCTTCAAAAGTAGTTGCTAATTGCATATTACGCAAAGCTTGTTGGTTTAGATCTACGTAGCCTGACAAACCTCTTAACTCATAATGCGAGTAGAGTTGAGGACGCCAGTTGGGTAAAGCATCACGTAGAGATAAATTAAAAGATTGCAGAGCAAACTCAGCAGTAAACACAGCGCCAGCAGCTATCAGAACGACCCCAAAACCAACAGCCCAAGGATTGGTAACGTTAGTGGATGCAGCACTTGATGTGGTATTTAAGCTTAGGCCAGTCCCGGATTGTGTAACACTTGCTGTGACACTTAAGCCAGTCCCGGTAGCCCCTCCGGTGCTGGTATTTGCACCTAGAGAGGAAGAGGTGTTTGGCATAGATGCGGAAGTATTCATAGATGCGGAAGTGTTCATGGAGGCAGAGGCATTCATGGAGGACGATGCATTCATGGATGCAGAGGTGTTCATAGATGCAGAAGTATTTATGATAGAGCCAGCAGCAGAACAGCCGGAGTCAGCTAGGTTTAGGCTTTGAGTGCTACCTGCATTGGTTGCTTGTTGCCATGCGCTCTGTAAGGTGTCAGCAGAGGTTATAAATAACTGGGCTAATTCTGCCGGGTCATAGGAGGCAAAATTCCAGGCTACTTGTGCGAGTGGGGTATTCTGAGCTTGGGCTTGGGTGGTGATGTTTGATGTCACTAAGTAGCTTTTGCTACGACTTATGTAACCCTGAGCTAAGGTGTAAAATTGGTCGGAGATTTGATGATAACTTTGGTCACAAGAGTTAAGGCTGACATTGTTTTGCGGTGTGTGGCCCATATCGACAAGCAGAGTTAAGCTTTTTGGGTAGCAGCACCAATTAGCTGGGTTGGGATCAGCAGAGTTGCAGCTACCAAAACTAGCTTGGTCCTGAGGTTGGATCATGGAGATGTTATCTACACAACGTTTTGCAGTGATGTTTACGATACCTGCAGGGATATTGACATAGCTGGTGTGGCTGGCAAAGTCTCTGCGCCAAGGGGTGCATTGATTTAGAGTGGTAGCAGAGCAGGCTTGCCATAACAAAAACCCAGGGGCGTTATTAAAATTGTAATCTAAAGAAAGCTGTGTGGTGCTGCTATTTACTTGCGATGGGGTCGCTTGCACTAAGTCCGTGGTTAGGTTTAAAAAACTACCGGCAACCGGAGGGCGTTGGTCGCTGCCGATCAGAGCTTGGGCTTGGGCAGCAGGGTTGCAGCTTGTCAGACTGGCCGATGGACTGGGTGGGGTGGGATTGGTGGTTGAGGTTTTTTTACAGGCAATTAGAGCTAAAAACGTAAGTAGGATTAAGCTTATTGATGGTTTCATTTTATCTAAAACTCCCATTGTTTTTTTTCGGGAGGAAACCAACTGCGTAGTTTTCCCCTCGAACCCACCATTCTTGCTATTAGGTAAGTTAGACGTATTGCGATTCTTTAGAAGCAATAATCACTTTTCCTTCTTCTTCTAATTTACGGCAAATAGTCAGGATCTCAAATTGCCCCGATTCCACGTCGGAGAGTTTAACGGCGCCCATGGCTTCCATATCCTCTCTGAGCATATCAGCAGCTCTCTGCGACATATTTCTGAAGATGGCATCCTTAACCGATTCCGAAGCTGTTTTAAGAGCAATTTTCCACTTATCGTTAGACACACCTTTGATAAGCTCTTGTAAGCTGCGGTCGTCGAGTTTGACTAAATCGTCGAACACAAACATCAGCTGTCGGATCTGTTCTGCTAAGTCAGGGTCGCGTTCTTCGAGGTTGTCGAGTAGTTCTTCTTCAGTCGCTTTGTCCATCAGGTTAAGCATATCTGCGATGGCTTCTACCCCTCCGAGTTTGTCGGTAGAGATCGAACCCATAGCTTGCACCTCTTGCCTGAGTACGTCTTCGATCTCGTCGATAAGCTCAGGGGCTACAGCATCGAGGTTGGCAACGCGTAAAAGGATTTCGGTATGTAAATTTTCGGGAAGGAGCTTCAGCACCTCACCAAACTTCACAGCTTCAAGATGCGCTAAAATCAAGGCTATGGTCTGTGGATGTTCGTTGCGGATAAAACCTGCAAGGGTCCTCGGGTCGATCAGTTCGAGTGAGTCGAGGTTGGCAGAAGACAAAGACAGTTGGTCGATGATCTCTTCGGCTTCCCCCCCTTTGAAGGCAGCACCGATCACTTTCTTGGTGTAATCACTACCACCATAGAAGAACTGCTTGTTCTGTTGCAGAATTGTATAAAATTCTTGGATGATCTCGTCTACCACTCCTTCCTCTAAGCGACCCAAGCGGCTCATCGCAGTACCGATGCGTTTGATCTCAAACTCATTGAGGTGCTTAAAAATTTCCGAAGAAATCTCTTCCCCGAAGGAGAGCAGCAGGATAGCCGCTTTTTGCGAACCGGAGTAATTATGGGTAGGCATGAGTCATCCTTCTTAATCGCTTACGCTACAGAGGAACGCTACCTTTTAATTTTATCAGTTCGTAAAGAAATAAAGAGGAGAGCTAGCTAGGCAAAATTTTCTCTATACCCCAAGAGCTGAGGATTTCGGCTTCTTCTAAGGCAGAATGGGCTTTTTTAAACTTGGCATATGGTTGACCTTTTACGCGTGCATTGCATTCTGGCCAAGTAAGATGCCGCATCGGTACGCCGTTGATCAGGCTGAGGTAGCAAAAGACTTTTTGTTGGCTTTTTTGTTGTGACAGCTGCTTGCTAGGGGTGTTTTTTTTATTGTTTTTGACATTTTGTGCGGCTTTGTCGATTTCTTCTTGCCACTTCAGCACTCCTTGAACTGGGTAAGGTGCTAAAGGCCCTTTGTAGAGGTCGAAAGGTTTTTTCTGAGCATATGCACTTGCGATTTGGTCTGCTTGTTCGTTGCCGCTTACCCCTTGATGGCCAAAAGTATGCTGCCACTTTACTAAGCCATAGGCTCGGCGCTCATTGACTAAGGCATCGAGTTCTTTCCACAAAGAAATATTAACGATGGTCACGCCTTGGGAGTTGATCCAATTGTTGCGTTTCCAATTAAAGATCCATTGGGTCATGCCTGAAATGACATATTGCGAATCGGTGATCATCAACACCGTGCCTGGTTTGTTTTTTAAAAAATCGAGAGCGGCTATCGCAGCTGTGAGTTCCATGGCGTTGTTGGTGGTGTGGGGCTCATGGCCTCCGAGCTCTGTAACGGTGTGCTCGGATAAATGAATAACGACACTGCCCCAACCTCCGCTACCTGGGTTGTTTTTGCAAGCGCCATCGGCATAAACAAGGATATCAATCTGCGATGTCTGGGGTGAGGTTTCGGTATTCGGCGGAGAACATTTCATCTACTAATTGGTCCCATTCAGTGATAACCCGAGGGTCGTTTTTATCGAGGACTGCGCTCATGACGCCTATCACTCCAGTAGGAAGATGGCCTTTATTGAGTAGGCAGTGGTAAAGTTCGTGGTAAAGCAATTCTTTGAGGTAAATTAAATTACCTCCAGTAAATTCCGCAGCACCTGCTTGCAGCACTTCGATGATCATCCAGCGGATTTTATTCTTGCCTTCTAAAGTTTGATCGTAGGCATAGTAACGGCTACAAGCTGCTACCACCCCAGGAGCATCTCCAGCAGAGAGAACGTCGACGTACTTTATCTGCCGTAGCATATCGATGGTATCTTGTGGGATGTCTACCCCTCTACGGGTGGCATCATCGAGAAACTCTGACAAGTAGGGTTTTAAGCCATCATCTATTTGAATGCTAGGCATCTTGGTTACATCAATCCCTAGTTCATTCGTAATGTTTACACTAAGTAAGTCACCTACCCTTAGCGGTTTTATTTTCCGTGGTGCGCAACTTTGGGTCATGGCTACCAGACAAAGCAAGCTGAATAGATATGGCTTTAACACAGTAAAACTCTCTAGTGAAACTCTATTAGAGTTGTCTAAAAATTACCATCTGCGTTGTTGCTCCTCAGCTTCCGATGCTCATTTACAGGAAGTAAACTGCGCTTCGGATCTTCGTCGCGCCTAGCAACTGGCAATTTTTAAACAACTCTATTTAAAGATGGGTTTCACTAGAGTGTATCTAAAACGCTACCCTAAGACCAAGGCCATAATGATCGCGGTCTTGAATAAAGGGGGTGATGGCATAAGTGGGTTCAACCCAGCGAGAGTTTTTTGCAGCTTTCTTTTTCTCAGCGGCAAGCCGGTAGTTTTTACTGATGACCTTAGCGAAACCATAACCAA
>Ga0206929_1148_pt1 | contig 17177 bp, 11 predicted proteins | sample Alteio_BWOrgHeat_19_FD_152929 | JGI IMG/M metagenome (GOLD analysis project Ga0206929, IMG submission 152929) | Enriched cells from forest soil in Barre Woods Harvard Forest LTER site, Petersham, Massachusetts, United States -... | ecosystem: Environmental > Terrestrial > Soil > Temperate forest >...
GTCGATAGCCGGTTCGGTTTTTTGCGGCGACTGCGCCCTTTGCGGCTTTGGCGGCGATTGCGCTTCGAGCAGCGCTTTCATGGAGAGGGCGATGCGTTTAGTGTTCGGATCTGCGCTGAGGACCTTTACCTTGACGATCTGTCCGGCCTTGACCACCTCGGCAGGATCCTTGATGTATCGATTGGCAAGCTCGCTGATGTGAACCAGGCCATCCTGGTGGACGCCGATATCGACAAAGGCGCCGAAGCGAGTGACATTGGTGACCACGCCCTCAAGGACCATTCCCGGCTCCACGTCTGAAATCTCGCGGACTCCTTCGTCGAAGGCGGGAACCACGAACTGATCGCGAGGATCCCGCCCGGGTTTCCGCAACTCTTCCAGGATGTCGTTCAAGGTGTAACTGCCGGCGGTGATTTGTTTGGCGTCCACGGCGGAGAGGCGTTGGGGATTGTCAATCAGCTCGCGAACCCCGGCTTCAAGGGAGGCCGCGATTTGTTCGACCAGCGGATACGATTCCGGATGGACAGCGGTCATGTCGAGGGGATTGTCGCCGTCGCGGATACGTAAAAATCCGGCTGCCTGCTCGAAGGTCTTGGCGCCGATACCGGCGACCTTGGTGAGCTCGGCGCGGGAGCGGAAGCGGCCGTGCTGATCGCGGTAGCTGACCAGGTTGAGAGCGGTACGTTCGCTGATGCCGGCGACGTAGCGAAGCAGCGTCCAGGACGAGGTGTTGAGATCGACTCCGACGCGATTGACGCAGGTCTCAATCACCGTCTCGAGAGACTGCTGCAGCTGGCGCTGGTCTACGTCGTGCTGATACTGGCCGACGCCGATGGATTTGGGATCGACCTTTACGAGTTCGGAGAGCGGATCCTGAAGGCGGCGGGCGATGGAGATGGCTCCGCGCACGGTGAGATCGAGGTCGGGAAATTCCTGGCGGGCGATATCGGATGCGGAGTAGATGCTCGCGCCAGACTCGGAGACGACGACGGAGAAGATGTTGTGGAGGCTGCGAGCGCGGAGGAATTCGCGAATGAAGGCGTCGGTTTCGCGGGAGGCGGTGCCGTTGCCGATGGCGATGGCGCGCACGTTGTGGGTTTGGAGCAGCGATTCGAGAGCGCGGGATGCGGCTTCGGCGCCGGACTTTGAACCGTGCAGATAGAGCACGTCGTGAGCGAGAAACTTTCCCGTCGCATCGACCACGGCGGCTTTGCACCCGGTGCGAAGGCCGGGATCGATACCGAGGATGGAGATGGGACCGGCAGGCGGAGCGAGCAGCAGGTTATATAGATTGTCGCGAAAGACGTGGATTGCTTCAGTGTCGGAGCGCTTCTTCAACTCAAGGCGCAGTTCACCCTGGATGGATGGATTGAGCAGACGCTTCCAGGAATCTTCGATGGCGAGGTCAACCTGCGCGGCGCAATCATTCTGCGCACGCAGGGTGCGGGAGCGCATGACGGTAAGCGCGCGTTCGGCTTCGACTTCGATGAGGAAGTAGAGGACGGATTCACTTTCGCCGCGACGGATCGCCAGCATGCGATGGGAGGGGATGGTCTTCGCGGGCTCGCGGTAGTCGTAGTAGATGCGGAATTTTTCCTGCTCGTCTACGGCGTCGGGCGCCTTGCGGCTGACGACGATTCCCTCTTCGAACATCAGGTGGCGGAGGGCCTTGCGCAGGGCGGCATCTTCGCTGAGCATTTCGGCGACGATATGGCGCGCGCCTTCCAGAGCCTCGGCGGTGTTGGCGACGCCCAACTCCGAGTTGACGAATTGCGCGGCGAATTGTAACAGCGAGAGGCCTGCATCCTCCTGCTTCCAGAGATGCACGGCTAGCGGCTCGAGGCCTTTTTCGCGGGCGATGGTGGCCTTGGTGCGGCGCTTGGGGCGATAGGGGAGGTAGAGGTCCTCAAGCTCGCTGCGAACCAAGGTAGCGTCGATGAGCTTCCTGAGCTCTTCGGTGAGCTTGCCCTGCTCTTCGATCGAAGCGAGGATGGCTTCGCGACGGGAGACGAGGTCGCGGAAGTAGGCGATCTGTTCTTCGATGCTGCGAATCTGGACTTCGTCGAGGTTGCCGGTCGCCTCCTTGCGATAGCGGGCGATGAAGGGGACGGTGCTTCCTTCGTCGAGCAGGCCGATGACGGCGGCCAGGCAGCGCGCGGAGACATTGAGCGACTGGCTGATGTGGAGGAGGATTTCGGGAGAGAGTGTGGGCTGCCTGGACATGGATGATCTGTATTCATCTTAACGTGAAGGCATCTGGAAATGATGGACGGGCGAGATGAGGTTGGTGCGTCGGCGTTACGAGGAGTGGAGCGCAGCGACTTCGTAGTCACCGACTTGCGGGATGGTGAACTCGATGGCGTCGCCGTTGACGTGGAAAGGGATGTCGGATTCAGCGCGAAGCAGTTCGACACGAGTGATGCGGCGTCCGGGTGGAATGAGCATGCGGACGTTCTGCTTGCCGATCGGGTAGGCCTGCCGCAGCCAGCCGCGATGGGTGTTGGGATTGGTGTAGTTGAGCAGGTGCACGGCGAAGCCAGCTTCGGTTTCCCAGGCAAAGGATTCGACCAGGCCGTCGCCTTCGATGCGGCATTGGGCGCCGGCACCCGCGACCCAGCGGATGGTGTTCTGCAGGAGGCGGCTAAGATCGGTGTGGCCCGAATGCCACATGGTGCGCTCGATGTCTCCGGGGAAGTAGGCGAGGCGGCTTCGGCCGGTTTCGCGCAACACCACAGCGGGCTCGGTGGTGTGAGACTGCGGCGGGTAGGCGAGCTCCGGCGGATAGGCGACGAAGCCCGGGACCACGGTGAGGACGGGATCGTCGATGGGGGCGATGGGCAGACGGTACTCCGCGCCAGGCAGCCAATCTGTATCCGTGAAGGTATCGAGAATGGGATGCGAGCGCTCGATGCGGGCATAGAACGCGTTGCCGCGGGTGCCGATGACGGCGCCGGCCGGGTGGATGCCGAAGACCTCAGACAATCCGAAATTGGAGCGCCGCTGGTTCTGCTCGTCGTACATGCTGGTCTCAAAGGTGGCCAGCAGGGAGCCGCCGTGGCTGACGTATTCGCGAAGCTGGCTGCACTGCTCATCGCTGAGGAGCGCGGTGTTGGGGAGGATGAGGGCGGAGTATTTCTTCAGACGATCGAGTTCGAGCCGGTCTTCGTGGACAAAGTCGAAGAGCACGCGGCTCTCGAGCAGGGCGTAGTACATGCCGTCCATGTACTGGCGCATGGCGACGCCCTGGGGCGGATGGTAAAAGAGCTGGGTACGCTGGCCGATGACCACGCCTACGTCGGCGATGGAGCGCTTGTTGGTGAAGTGAGGATCGTTGCGGGCCGTCCAGTTGAAGTATTCGCGGCCAAACTTCTGCCAGCGGCGATCCTCGCCCAGCCCTTTTTCGCCGCCGATGAAGTGCAGATAAGGCACCATGCCGCTGGCCAGGGTTTCGTTGAACCACATTTGTGCCTCGGCCGGTGACTTGAAGCTGTTGCGCCAGCGGACCGGGCCGGTGGACCAGAGGCCGGTGACGTTGGTGGCCATCTTTCCGTCGAGGACGGCGTTGCAGACGCGGCCCTGGAGCGAGCATCCCCAGACGGGCTCTTCTTCGCCGCCGCGGCCCTGGTTATCCGCCTGGAACCAGTTACAGATCTCGCCGAGCTGCGCCAAGTGCGGGCCCGCGTGGACGCCGCCGCCGAGATTGGCGAAGAAGAAGCTGGATGGTTTTTTCTCTTTGGCGATGCCGTCGTAGAGCTTCCAGATGGAGATGAGCCGCTGGTTGAACTTGTCCCAGTACACCGGCGTGCCGGATGGGGGCAGTTGCTTGCACTGATTGCAGTAGCAGACGGGAAAGCTGCCGAGCGGCGGCCAGCCGTTGGTATAGAAGGCGTCGACGTCGTAGTTGGAATTGATCTCGCGCAGGATGGCCGGCATGTAGTCGGTCATGTAGGTAGAGAACATGCAGGTCTGGAAGAGGCGCGGTTCCTCGGTGCTGGCCTTGGCGTTGCCTTGCGCGTCGCGCTGAAACCATTCGGGATGAGCCTGGACGGCATCTTCCCAATTGAGGTCGGGACTGGTGCGGGCAATGACGCGGATACCCCGCTTTTTGGCCGCGGAGCAGCAGTCGCCGAAGAGGTCGCGATCGCCGAGGAATTTGCCTTTGCGGTGAAACGGGACCTTGGTCTGGTAGAAGGCAAGGATGCCGGTGACGCTTACAAATACGACGCCCACCTTGAGGCTGGCCCAGTAGTCGGCCCACTGCTCAACGTCGAGAACCGCAGGATCGTGCTCGGTCATATTCAACTGACCGACGCGGCGCAACTGGCGCTGCCAGGGAACGTCGGCTGCAGTATCGAACAGAAGGCCAACGGGAAGGACCTGAGCCGTATCGGCGAAGCCGGCCAAGGTGGTCATCGGGAGTGCGGAGACGCCTGCTTTGAGGAAGGTGCGGCGGTTGATCATAGCGATCCAGGAGAAGAGGGAATGGGAGAACCGCGATCGAAAAATTCTGCAGCCCACTCTATTACAGGCAAGATTGGAGGGCAAGCTCATGCAGGCAGAAAACGATTTAGTATCGTAGGTGCTTTTTTCCCGGAGGATTTCCGTGAGACACCTGACTTCGATTTTCGCGTCGATGATGTTGGCGGCCGGTGCGGCTGCCGCGCAAGTCCAGGGCAATGCGGGCGCGCCGTACAAGAATCCCAGTCTGCCGGTGGATCAGCGGGTCCACGACCTGGTGGGGCGCATGACGCTGGAGGAAAAGGCGGCGATGCTGAGCGGCGCGGGATGGATGGAGAGCGTGCCCAACGAGCGGCTGGGCATTCCTTCGATCAAGATGGCCGATGGGCCAATGGGAGTGCGATCGTGGGCGGGGAGCTCGGCAATCACCAACGCGCAGAGCACAGCGCCGGTGACCAGCACGGCTTTTCCCGCGGGCATCGCAGTCGCGGCCACCTGGGACACCGAGCTCGCGCAGAGTGAAGGCAAGGCGATCGGCGAGGAGGTGAAGGCGCTGGGACGCGACATGATCCTGGGGCCCACCGTGAACATTCAGCGGGTGCCGGTGTGGGGAAGGAATTTTGAAGGATATGGAGAGGATCCTTACCTCACGGCGCGGATGGGAGTGGCCTACATCAAGGGAGTGCAGGGTGAGGGCGTGATCCCCAGCGTAAAGCACTTCGCCGCAAACAACGAGGAGTTTGAGCGGCACCGGATTGATGCAGCGATCGATGAGCGCACGCTGCACGAGATTTATTTTCCGGCCTTCAAGGCGGCGGTGGAAGAGGCGGGCGTGTGGACAGTGATGTCGGCCTACAACAAGCTGAACGGAGTGTACTGCGCGGAGAACACGCCGCTCTTGAAAGGGATATTGCAGCAGGAGTTCGGGTTCAAGGGATTTGTGATCTCGGATTGGGGAAGCACGTACAGCACCGCCGACACGGTGAATGCGGGCATGGACCTGGAGATGCCGGGCGGCGAGCGGATGAAGATGTGGATCAAGCAGCCGGGCACACAGGCATCAGGAAACGGGGCGGGCTGGCTGACGGCGGACAAGGTGCTGGCGGAGGTCAAGGCGGGCAAGATCGCACCAGCAACCATCGATGAAAACGTGGGCCGCATCCTGCGGGTGATGTTTGTGAGCGGCATGTTCGATCATCCGCACGTGGCGGGCGGCGAGGTGGATACGGCCGAGCAGCGAGCGCTGGCGCGGAAGATTTCGACAGAGAGCATTGTGCTGCTGAAGAACACGCAGCGCGTACTGCCGCTGGAGCTGGCGAAGATGCAGACGCTGGCGGTGATTGGGCCGAACGCGGCTGCGGCGCGGGTGGGGGGCGGCGGTAGTTCGCTGGTGCGGACCAAGCATGCGGTCACGCCGCTCGAAGGGATTCAGGCAAAGGCGGGCAGCCGGGTAAAGGTCGAGTACGCGCTGGGCAATTCGATGCTGGGCGAGGACGCGACCAAGGACACGCCGGCAGCGCGGGAACAGCTCCGCAATGAGGCCGTGGCGATTGCGAGCAAGGCCGACGCGGCGGTGGTGTTTGTGGGGTATTACCCCAAGCTGGAGTCGGAGGGTTTCGATCGGAAGTCGATGGATCTGCCGGCGGGGCAGGATGAGCTGATCGAGGCGGTGGCCAAGGCCAATCCGCACACCATCGTGGTGATCAACTGCGGAGGCCCGGTAACGGCCACCCGGTGGATCGATCAGGCCGCATCGCTGATCGACATGTGGTACGGGGGCGAAGAGGGCGGCAACGCGATTGCAGATGTGCTGTTCGGGGATGCGAACCCGAGCGGCAAGCTTCCCTTCTCGTTTGTCAGGGAGTTCAAAGATTCGCCGGCGGCGAACAATTATCCGGGCGAGAACCTGAAGGTGAACTACGCAGAGGGTATCTATGTCGGTTACAGATACCTGGACAAGCACGAGGTCGAACCGTTGTATCCGTTCGGCTACGGGCTGTCGTACACCCGGTTTGACTACAGCGGGCTGGAGGTGACGCCGGAGGAGACCTCGGGAGGCCAGGCCGTGGAGGTGAAGGTGAAGGTACGGAACGGCGGGTCGCGCGCGGGTGCGGAGGTAGTTGAACTTTATGTGCACGACGGACATTCGAAGGTGGATCGCCCGGTCAAGGAGTTGAAGGGATTTCGCAGGGTCGAGCTGGCGGCGGGCGAGTCGAAGGTGGTGGCGTTCAAGGTAGACCGCGCCGCACTCTCCTACTACAGCACGAACAAGAAGGCATGGGTGGCCGACCCCGGAACCTTCGATATTCTGGTTGGCGCTTCGTCGCGGGACATCCGGCTGAAGGGCGCGCTTACGCTGAAGCAGTAGGCGGCCGCGGGCGTCTCGGGCCACACGGATCGAAGCCCTGTTCGAGCGCGACGGACCAGGGCGAGGATAGGATGGACTGAGGAGGCGGGACACTCATGTTTTCATCGCGACCGATCGGCTTCGTGCGCAGTCCGTACAAGGAGACGAGCGAGATTCCTAAGGGATTCAATGCGCGGCACGATGCCGAAGGCACGCTTGAGATTCTGGCGGAGTTCGAGGCGGGGCTGATGGATATCGAGGGATTCTCGAATCTGTTTGTCCTGTGGGAGTTTGATAAATCGGAGGGATTTGAGCTGGTGGGCAGGCCACCGATCGATGACCAGCCGCATGGAGTGTTTGCGACACGATCGCCGCGGCGTCCGAATCCGATTGGTCTTACGGTGGTGGAGCTGCTGGGACGGGAGAATCGTTTTTTGCAGGTTCGCGGGGTCGATATGCTCGACGGAACGCCAATTTTGGACATCAAACCTTACTTGTCGAGCATCCCTGCGGATCAACTGCGGCGGGGATGGCTGGCAGAGGCGGAAGCGCGAAGAAGGTAGGCGGGCGCTGGGGATGGACTATCCCACGTGACCTACATCACAACTCGCCGTCGTCGGCAGGTGAGAGGATGCCAGCTACTGCGCACGAGCGATCGGCGGAATTCCTATGTTAAGTCTGGAAGTCGCTCTCGGGAGAGAGTTTGTGAATAAGACATCGACAGCCTTTGTGGCCGATGGCGAGGTGTTGCAAGCGCTGATGAGGCGGTCTTCCGCCATTGCGCTTCCGGACGATCAAGTGTTGTTCCGCCAGGGAGACCCACCGGCAGGACTCTACATTTTGAAGAGCGGGAGAGCGACGCTGACGATGCGATCGGAGCAGGGCCAGGTGGTCATGCGGGTCGAAGCCTCGGCGGGATCGCTGCTTGGCCTTCCGGGGATGCTGGGCAACGTTCCCTACACCTTGACGGCGGAGGCGCATGAAGGCGCCGAGTTGGACTTCCTGAGCCGGGACGAATTCTGCGAGATCATCCAGACGGATCCGCAATTGGCATTGAAGCTGTTGCAGGTGCTGGCGGCGGAGGTGCGTTCGGCGCGGCAGGTGCTCTCCGGCCTCTGAACAGAAAAGCCACCTACAATTTCAGCATTTCATTCGGTTAGCCGAGCGTCTTGCGTCCACCGAAGCGATCCTGATACCAGGCACGCACACTATATTCGTTGAGGATGGTGACGTCTTCTCCTCCGGGTCCAAAGGCGTCGAGCGACTGTTCGGAGTGGTCGGCGTACTGGGCTTCGCCGCCGTGCTGGATCATGGGCGAGCCGATGCGGGAGTTGATGAACTCCTGGACCTGGAGCAGCTTGGGGCCGCGCCGATGAACCTGGCCGAGCAGGGATTCCACGGCGGCGAGGTTACGGTGGGCCTGGGTGACGTCGATGATGTCGTACAAGTCATAGTCGCCGTGGATGTATGCACCCTGGAGTTGCAGGCAACCGTAGTGGCTGGAGCGGGTGTCCATGTTCACCTTGTAGAGTGAGCCGAGCAGAGGCTTCATCGCCGACCAGCAATCGCGCGCCTTGGAAATTTTGGAAGCCTGAAAGGCCCGGGGGTGAAGGTTGGGGTCGGCCACCAGGCCGGCGAGTTGGTAGGGCGGCAGGTCGATGTCGGCCGTCTTGGCCTTGCAGTCGATGCGCTTGGGCGCGTAGCCGGCCCTGCCGATGTAATCGAGAGACCGCGGATTGGTGCGGCGAACGAGGATCCAGACATCGAACTGGCGGGCCGCTTCGAGAAAGATCTTCTTATCTTGTGGTCGCATTGACTTTATCCAAGGCGCGAATGAGTTCGAGCTACGGCCATTCGATTGAAGAGGGCGCGAGCTGAAGCCTGTCTTCCGGGAGAGGCAGCCCGGGGCAGGATTCGTAGAGTACTGCCGGCAGTTTGCTACGTCAACCGAAAAGCCGTGCGGTTGGAAGTACAGCGAGAACGGAGATCTACGGGCTCTTCAGGCGTTGCAGTTCGGAGAGCGCGGCGGTGTATTCGAAGTCGTCGGTCAGGCGGGTTTCGACGGCGGACTGGAAGAGCTGCTGCGCCTTGGCGCGTTCGCCGTTGATGAGGGAATATTCGCCGAGGAAGAAGAGTGCCTCACAGTGGCGGAAGGTGTCGTTCCCGGCCTCGGACCCGTCGAGGGAGCTGAGAAAATCTTTCGGTTCGAGAGAGCCGGCAAAGAGGCGGACGACGGGGCCGGGCCATTCAGCGAGCTTGAGGTTGGAGGCCAGGGTGCTGAAGTTGACGGAGGAGACTCCATCGCGCCGAGCCTGGGCCAGGTAGAGCCAGATTGCGGAGAAGGAGTCAGAGGGATCGAGATCGATGGCGAGCTTAAGATCCTTCTCGGCTTCGTCAAAATGCCCGAGGCAGAAGTGGGTGATGCCGCGCGAGCGGAAGGTGATGGGGTTGGAGTGGTCGAGCTTGATGGCGGCGGTGTAGTCCTGAATGGCGCGGTCGTAGATGCCCTTGGAATGGAAGGCGGTGCCGCGGTTGTTCAAGGCCTCGGGATAGGAGGGGTTCATGCGCAGGGCCTGATCGTAGTCCTGAATGGCGGCGCTGTAGTCGCGCAGGGTCTGGTGAGCGATGCCGCGGCTGTTGAAGAGGCGAGCCGCTTCGCCCGCCGGGAGTCCGGCTTGGCGAATGGCCTCGGAGCAATAATCCAGAGCCTTGTCGGGGGTTTTGACGGCGCTGGTGTGACAGAGGTGGGCATTTCTGGCGGTATCGGCTTGACTTTGGCCGGCCGCGATGGTGGTGAGAACCAGAAGAATCAGTGCCAGTCGAAGAACCCTCTCGTCGACGCGGCAAGCGCGACGGGATACCTCCGCCTCATGGATCTTCAATTTCTCCTCCGTCGTGCAAAACAGATCTGGGAAATTAAGCTGGCCACTATCGTAAATATGATCTGTCAAATTCGTATCCCAGAGAATGGCACCTAAGTTAGGGCATGCCTCAAACTTGCTATTGGCTATCCATCGGAGGCTAGTCTTCGCTGTTACCGGAGTATTCGGACTTGGATGGGGCGGCAAGGAGCGGTGACAGTGAACGAAGATCGCGAATCGAATGCTGGTTGAACCGAAGCGGGTCCTGTTTGCGACCATCGGATCGCTGGGCGACCTGCATCCCTGCCTGGCGCTGGGGACGGAATTGCGGCGGCGCGGCCACCGGGTGACGGTCGCGGCCATCGAGTTTTACCGCGGCCGAGTCGAGGAGCTAGGGCTCGGGTTCCGGCCGCTTCGTCCGAACTGGGATCCGACCGATCCCGAGTTGATCCGCCAGTGCGAGGATTTGAAGAGCGGTCCCGAGGTGCTGTTTCGCAAGCTGATCCTGCCGGAGTTGCGGCACACGTTTGACGACCTGCTGGCGGCCGCGGCGGATGCCGACGTGATGATCGCCGGAGAGCTGGTCTTCGCGGCGCCGCTGGTGGCGGAGAAGCTGGGCCTGCGATGGGTATCGGCGATTCTTTCGCCGTGCTCATTTTTCTCGTCGCATGATCCTTCAATCATGGTGAATGTGCCGGGATTGATTCACCTGCACAAACTGGGCCGGCCGGTGTATCGGGCGGCCTTGAACCTCGGCCGGATGGGAACGCGGCACTGGTGGAGCCCGGTGCGGGATCTGCGGCGGCAGCAGGGACTGAGCACCGACTGCGATCCTTTGTTCCGGGACAAATTTTCGCCTGACCTGGTGTTGGCTCTTTTCTCAAAGTGGCTGGCCAGGCGGCAACCGGACTGGCCAGCGCAGACCCGGCAACCGGGCTTCGTGTACTTCGATCACGAGCTTGCCGGGCGTGGCCTTGGGGACGATCTGGACGCATTTCTATCGGACGGAGAGCCGCCGATTGTGTTCACGCTGGGATCGACAGCGGTTCATTCCGCAGGAAATTTTTTCAAGGTGAGCGCCGAGGCGGCAGCACGGCTGGGGAAGCGGGCGGTGTTACTGGGAGATGACGGCGAAGCGAGTTCGACGCGGCTGCGGAAGGTGCGGTACGCATCGTACGCCGCGGTCTTTCCGCGGGCGGCGGCGGTGGTGCACCAGGGCGGATCGGGGACGACTGCGCAGGCGCTCCGGGCCGGCCGACCCATGCTGATTGTGCCGTTTGGATGGGACCAGCCGGACAACGGCGCGCGAGTTGGGCGACAGGGCGCCGGTCTTTCGCTGGCGCGGAAGGAGTATTCGGCCGACGCTGCGGCGGCAGCTTTGCAGAGATTACTGCACGAGCCGTCGTTCGCGCTTCACGCTGCAGAGGCCGCGGCAGAGATCGCCGAGGAAGATGGGCTGGGCGGAGCGTGCGATGAAATTGAATGGTTGCTGTCGAAGACTGCCCATCGTTGATTTCAAAGGCAGCAAGCTGCCTGGAGGACCCGGGCGCAGTTGACAACCGACAGCCTTGAAACGTAAACGTTGCAGAGCGCGTAGCCACCGATGAGAGCGGGATGAACAAGACACAGAAGACCAGAGCCATTTTGACGGACAGCCACTTCCAGATTCCGCTGGTGGTGCTGTTGCTGGGGTTGGCCCTGTTGGTCGTACTCCACTAGCAGTGCACGGAAGTTCGCACGCGAAAGAGGATCGCATAGCGTCGACAACACAAGCCAAGGGAACCATCTACGCGCGCAGGCACGGACTGGGCGTCGCATGCGGCCTGGCCGCCGGGGTGTGGCTGGGAGCGGCCGAAGCTCCGACCAAGCTGGTAAATGCGGGCTTCTCTCCTTACGCCATCTCGTTATGCATGGTGGCAGGAGTGTTTACCGCTCGGTGGACGTTTCCGACTTTGCTGAAGGGTACGCGATATGTCTTTGCGGACCTGATGGAGAAGAAGCACCTGATTGTGTGGGCGGTGCTGGCCGGAGCGCTGTGGGCCGTGGCCAACACGCTGACCGTGTTCGCGATCCGCGACGTGGGGCTGACGATCGCGTTTCCCTTGTGGAACACCAATTCGCTGATCGGGATCTTGTGGGGGCGGCTGCTCTTCAACGAGTTGAAGGGCGCGCAGCCCAAGAATGTCGCCAAGGTGCTGCTGGGAGCGCTGGCGATCGTCGCGGCGGCGGTGATGCTGGGCTTCAGCACCATTCACGGCGGCGGGGAGGCGGGACACCGGGCGGTAAGCGGAGTGCTGGCAGCGACGGGGGCAAGCCTGTTGTGGGGAACGATGTATGTGCCCTACCGGAAGGCGTACATCAGCGGCATGAACCCGCTTTCGTTCGTCACCGCATTTACGGTTGGAGAGCTAGTCACGGTCTTCTGCCTGGTGCTGGCGTTCGACGGCGGCTTTCATTCGCCGGTCTTTCATTCCGCGCAGACGCGGCCGATGCTGTTCTGGCTGTTCCTCGGCGGTTTCGTATGGGTGGTGGGCGACCTGTTTCAGCAGTTCGCGACCAAATACCTGGGGATCGGGCGCGGCATTCCCTTGTCGAATACGAACCAGTTGTGGGGATTGGCTTGGGGCGCGCTGGTTTTCGGGGAACTGGCGACGGCCGATCGGCCACACAAACTGCTGGTGATCTTCGGATCGATCATGATGATTCTGGGCGCTCTGGCCATCAGCTCAGCGGTGGCAACTGAGCGCGAGCAAACCTCAACCAACGAGGCGCTGAAGCGGGAGTGCGATCGCTACAATCTTTCCTACCAGGCGGTCCTGGCGCGCTACGCGGGCTCGGAATTTGAGGGCCAGGAGGGCGGGCGACGGTGGTGGGACTATGCGATTCTTCTGGCGGCCGTCGGAGTCTTCGTGTGGCTCGGCAAGAATGCCGTCATACCGTCTTTGCACATGAATCACCAGTGGTTAGCGGTGCTGGTTCTGCTGCTGATCGCGACCGCAGCCGGATGCGGCTGGGGCCTGTGGAAGGCAACTCGTTTTTCCTGAACGCCGTCTTCAGTTTAGGTACCGGAGTGCGGGGTGGCGGTTGAAGTGCGCCCGGAGTCCGGTCATACTGGACTTCCCTGCCTTACCTGCAAGCTCGCGAGCAGGAATCGCGAACGACGAAAAACTTCTTGCACGCGGGGCTGACTCAGGGCGAAGGAGAACACACGATGAGCAAGGCAATTTCTTTTTCCGATCAGCCGCTGGCGAACCTGGAAGAGTGGGATGACTTCCTCGAGGGCCGCTACAAGGAAGGCAAATCCGAGACGGAATTCCGGCAGTACGATGCCACGGTAAATCCGGGGGTTGCGGAGTTCTATCGCCTGAATCATGAGCACCAGACCGTCGCCTACGTGCTGGGCAAGGAGAAGGAATACTTCGGCCTGACGCGGGGCAAGAAGACGATCTGGGAGGCGGCGGAGTTTTTGAACACGTTGGTGGACGACAGCGATCCGGACACGGATCTGACCCAGATCGAGCACCTGCTGCAGACTTCGGAGGCGATGCGCCGCGACGGGCAGCCGAGGTGGATGGTGCTGGTCGGATTCATCCACGACCTGGGCAAGTGCCTGTGTTTATACGGCGAGCCGCAGTGGGGAGTGGTAGGCGACACGTTCCCGGTGGGCTGCGCGTGGTCGGATCAGGTCGTATTTCCTGAGTATTTCGCGAAGAATCCGGACAGAAACGTGGCGGAGTACCAGACCAAGTTCGGCATCTACGAGCCGAATTGCGGACTGGAGAAGGTGCACATGTCCTTCGGGCACGACGGCTATATTGCCGAGGTGATGAAGCCGTTCCTGCCGGATGAAGCGCTCTACATGCTGCGTTTTCATTCGTTCTACGCCTGGCACCGGCATGGCGCGTACACGCACCTGACCAACGAGAAGGACCAGGCAATGCTCGAGTGGGTGCAGAAGTTCAATCCTTACGATCTGTACTCGAAGGGCCACGAAAAACCCAACTTCAAGGAATTGAAGCCCTACTACGACGATCTGTTCGCCGAGTTTCTGCCGGAAAAAGTGGCCTGGTAGAGCGTCGCGCCATTCGGGGCGAATGACGCTTCAGCCATCGAGCCCTGAGCAACCGCAGGAGCTGCGTCCAATCAACGTGGTTTCAAGCTTGACCTGCTGGGGGCGCTTGCCCGCGGCGAAGGTCGGCGCTTTGCGACCGTCGCTCAACTGATCGAAGAGAAGTTTTGCCGCGACCCGCCCGATTTCTTCGACCGGCTGCTGCACTACGCTGATGGATGGGCGGAGTGTGGACGCCAGTTCGAAGTCGTCGAAGCCAAGGAGCGCAAGGGTTCGCGGTACAGCAATTCCGAGATTCTGCAGCGCTTCGAATGCGTAGACGGTGGTGCTGTTCTTGAGGGTGAAGACAGCATCGGGCGGATTGGCGCCGGCCATAAGCCGCCTGATGGCCTCCTCTGCCGAGGGATAATCATTGACGGAAGTATCGAGAATGGAAGGCAGGCCGGCGGCCTGGATGGCCTTCTTGTAGCCGCGAATACGCTCCCGGATGGTGAAGAGGGTGGTTTCGCTGGTCAGACAGGCGATGCGCTTGTAACCGTGATCGACCAAATGCCGGGTGGCCATGGTAGCCGCCTTGAAGTTGTCGACAACCACCGAGGCAATGGAAGAGTCGAAGATGGGCCGGTCGATGGTCACGACGGGGACGCCGATCCGGTTCAGCATGTCGCGCAGAACCTGACTTTGAGAATTTGCAGGCGCGATGAGGAGGCCATCGGTGCGATGGCTGGTCAGCACGTTGAGGTTCTCAATCTCCGTGTCGGGATCGTTGTGGGTCGCGGTGACGATGAGCAGGGAGCCATGGGCGCGGGCGACGGAGTGGGCGGCCTCGGCGCAACTGGAGAAAAAGGGATCGGCGATGCTGGGAATGACCAGCCCCACGGTTCGAGCGCGGTTCCCCTTGAGAACGCGGGCTGCCTGGTTGGGCATGTAGCCGAGAGACTCGATGACCTGACGCACCCGGGCGAGAGTTTTGGGGCTGACTCGATCGCCGCCGTTGATGACCCGGGAAGCGGTCGTGGTGCCGACTCCCGCCTTGCGGGCTACTTCACTGAGGGTGGGGTGAGTGCTCTTCTTTTTCATTGGATTAGAGCGTTCGGTTCGAATTTCATTTTCCTGCTAAGGTCAAGTTACGTCGTGTGCAGGGCCGCGGTTCACGGAACGGGGGAAGCGACGGGCGCAAAGCGTGGTGCGAGAGGCACTTCTATTTGAGCAAACTGGCCCGGTAACACGGCTGCGTTTTGCACAGAAAGCACAAATTCTCCTTGACATTTGAAAATCACGATCACTATATTCCATAGCTATTCGCCGGAATTGGTAGCGATACCACTTCCATGGTATCGATTCCATTCTCAGCCCATAAAATAGGCCGGACCAACTCTAACGCCATACCGAGCCTAAAACAAGCGGTCCCCGAAGAGACGCAAGCGTTTTTCGATATTAGGAGGAATGTGATGTCCGCACAGAAGCCTGCTCGTACTGCGTGCAGGGCGGGGGTGCTGTTATTGATCCTCAGCCTGTCGTTATGTGTCACCCGTACAGCCTTCTCCCAAGCCAACGCCGGTCTAACCGGTACTGTGACGGATTCCAGTGGCGCCGTGGTTGCGGGCGCCAACGTGACCATCACCAACCAAGGCACATCCGTGGCTAGCAAGACGGAGACCAGCAGCGCAGGCACGTATGCGGTCACCGGCTTGAATCCCGGCAAATACTCGATCGCAGTCGAAGCTGCCGGCTTCAAGAAAAATGTTCAGAACGACGTCAACGTGGAAGTGGCCACGACGGCGACGATCAATATTGCGCTGACGCCTGGAGCTGCCAGCGAATCGGTGGAAGTGACGGCCAGCGGCGTTTCGCTGAACACAACCCAACCGCAGCTGGGCTCTACGATTGAGCCGACCGTGGTGGCTTCCCTGCCAAATGAAGTATCGGGTCGGGGACGCCAGATCGATCAGCTTCAGTTGCTGGCGCCTGGAACCACAGGCAGCAACTTCTCGCATCGGATCAGCGGCGGCGTCGATTTTGAGCAGGAGATTCTCTACAACGGAGTTCCTGCACCGCAGCCGGAGACCGAAGGCTATACCACGAACTTCAACCCGCCGTTTGAGATGGTGCAAGAGTTTCGCGTGGAGCGATCCACGTTCGCGGCGCAGTTTGGGTTGGGCCAGGGCGCGCTGACCTATCAGATGGCTTCGGGCACCAACAGCTATCACGGCGATCTGTTTGAGATCAACCGCAACAGCTACTTCGATTCAGTCGGATTCTTCAACGGAAAATCGTGGGGAGGCAGCGGGCGTCCACCCACAGACCACGAGAACAACTACGGCTTCACGATCGGCGGTCCGATCCGGATTCCGCATGTTTACAACGGCCGTGACAAGACCTTCGGTCACTACAGCCAGGAATGGTACAAGCAGAACAACGAAGTCACCGACCCGAACACGGTGCCGACAGCACAGGAGAAGAGAGGCGACTTCAGCGACTTTGTAGACGGCAAGACGGGAGCGCTGATTCCCATCTTCGATCCGACGACCGGACAGCAATTTCCCGGAAACGTCATTCCGCCGGGCCGCATCAGTCCGACTTCTGCAGCGCTGCTGCAATACTTGCCTGACCCCGATCGCCCGGGTAGCAACGTGGGCGGCCTGGACAGCAACAAGAGCTTCGCTCCGTTTATCAACCCGCACATTCAGCACGTATGGGGCTTCACGGTCGATCAGAACCTGACCGAACGGCAGAGCCTGCACTACAGCCAATGGCGCAACAGCTTCAGCAACTTCAGCTTTGACGGCTGCAGCCCGTGCCGTGATTTTGTGATCGCGCCCAACCCGCTGAACAGCATGAAGTACGAGCCGGCATTAGGCACCGGCTTCCTGCTGACCTACAACAACACGCTGACCCCCAAGCTGGTGATGACCGCCGGCTTCGGCTGGATCGGGGAAATCAACAACCAATTCAACCAGACGAAGTTCAGCAGCCCGGCCGTGCAGAACGGGGTGATCCCGCCCAACATTACGTTTGACGGCCAGCACGCACCGGTGAATTTTGGAACCGACGGCGCGTGGCTGCAATCGATCAACCGCAAGCTGGGCGTGGCCATCGTCAATAATTGGCTGTGGACCAAGGGACGGCACACGTTCAATATCGGCGGCGAGGGGCGCCGTTCGTATCAGGACGACAACGAAGAGCAAACGGCAGGCGGGCGCTTCCAATTCAGCCAGCGCACCACCTCAACACCGGGACCCAATTTCGGGTCCTATGGCAGCTCGTTTGCGAGCTTCCTGCTGGGCATTCCGGACTCCGCGAACCGCAGCAATTCGCAGGAGCTGCGGCTGCGCAACTGGGACATTTCTCCTTACATCCAGGATGACATCAAGCTGACGCCGAAGTTGACGGTCAACCTGGGACTTCGCTGGGATGTGCAGGCTCCGTTTACTGAGAACAA
>Ga0206929_1142_pt2 | contig 17143 bp, 16 predicted proteins | sample Alteio_BWOrgHeat_19_FD_152929 | JGI IMG/M metagenome (GOLD analysis project Ga0206929, IMG submission 152929) | Enriched cells from forest soil in Barre Woods Harvard Forest LTER site, Petersham, Massachusetts, United States -... | ecosystem: Environmental > Terrestrial > Soil > Temperate forest >...
TTACCAGCCCGAACGACCGGTAAGAAATCATCACCAAAAACCCTGACCCTTCCTAATGGTACTACTGCAAGCTTTAAGTCCGGATAACTTTACGCTGGTGAAAGCTGATGAACACGATCAACCCGATCGTCAGGGCCAGCATACCGATGGTGCCGAAAAACAGCACCATTGAAATATTGTTATCCGGACTTAAAGCTTGCAGTAGTACCATTAGGAAGGGTCAGGGTTTTTGGTGATGATTTCTTACCGGTCGTTCGGGCTGGTAAAATCAACAGAGCGGTTTTCATGGGGACGTTTCTTATTTTGTACTCGATATAACACAAATGCTGCAGAGAATAATAAATTCATCAAAATATTACTAAAATTAGTAATACGCCAATATTTATTCAGTTCACTATCTGATAAATGATTTGCTATAATAAATAAAAATAATGTTGATGCAACATAAAGAAGCAATGCAACAACAACCAAAAATAATGGGTTTAATAAGTCAAGTGATTCAGTATTATGTTTAGTGCTCGAAATGAAATAAACTAGACATAAAGTAAGAATGATTACTTGACTAACAAAACTTAAAAAAGAATTAAAATGATCGTGGATACTCTTGTTTAATACGACAAAAAGAATAAAATAAATGATAGATATTACGACTATTGAAAGTCGAATAGACCTCTGAGTAATAGTTAAATAAAAAAAATATGACAGCAACGTATATTCAACGATTGTAAAAATATTCCACATAAAGAATTTATGGCTAGAGGCCCATTCCGAACTGGATAAGAATACATCGGAGACTAACGAGGCTATGCTATAAAAAAAAATTACCCAAAACCCCTTTATATGTGTTTTTGTGCAAAACACTATAAAAAAAATTATGGGTAACAACGAAGATAGCACACTAATTTTGGCAATCACTTCTAATTAGGTATTTCCCAAATATAGAAAGTAACCGTCAGATTTACTAGTGTTATACACTTTATAATACTATGCAAACCAGTTAAGATTTGTTTGACTTCTATCAGCTGACATTCCTTCTGTTACAGCAAGTTTACCGTGGTCGTTAACCGTAGTGTATTCAAGAATATTATTACCTTTTCTGTCAATGCCCACGTAAACTAAAGTTTTAACTCCAGATTCATTAATTGCGTCAAAAAAACGAATACCAACACATCCAGGTTGAGCCAAAAGAGCTTCAATGATAGTTTTTCCAACTGTATAGGCTTTGGACTCATCCGAGTATTTATCAGCGTGATCCTTAACCATCTTTGAAGCTAATTCATGAGAAATTTGTTCACCAATTGCCTGGTAGTCTGTTTGTTCCTTAACGAGTGATTCTTGGTTCATAATCAGAGTTTTGAAGTTTTTTGTCCTAAATGACTACGTAATTAAACTCTAAAAAAAAGATTCAACAACGCTTAGGAACAAGGTTAAAAACCCTTAAATTGCCTGAGATTCAGACCAGTAGAGCATTTTAGTAAATGTACGAAGAATATCTGCTAGAAGAAGTTGAGTAAAGTTCCGGTAACAGCATCGTATTTTTACGGTCTGTTTTTTAGTTTAATTCTTTAAAGAGTGCTGAGTTTTAAATTGTTATCCCCAATTTCGGAGTCGATGTGGATAAGTGAAAACACTTAGTTGAGGGTATCAGAAATTAAAAAATGGGAATTTTATATGTGCCTGGAATCTCCTGGTTGCGGAAATCGCAATTAATCGAGGGTTTCCACGTTAATTCGGAGAATAAAATAAAAGAAGTTGATTGATACCGGACTTTATGGTTTTTCAAGGAATTGGAAAATCTTACTGGACGGTAAGTTTGGACATTGGATGGTTCGGAAAGAATCGTTATCAATCAACTTTCTAAACCAAATTTACATTTAACAAAATAGCTAAACTATAGCAGTATTGCCCTTTTTCAATTATTCGGTAAATACCTTATTTATCGTAAAAGCGCTATACTGAAGCCGATATTTTAAAATATTATTAATCATTTTAATCTGAAAGTATAGTAACAATTTTACAACCAATCTCTTATGAGCGCTAGCGCGGAATTAGTAATTAAAGTAGCCATCGCCGACGATCACAAGATTTTCCGGGACGGCATCAAGATGGCTTTGAAGGACAAGGATTATTTGAAAATCATTTGGGAAGCGGAGGATGGACGTGACCTGGTCCATAAAATGCTGCTGAAGAAGCCGGATGTGTTGTTAATGGATATCCGTATGCCGGAAGTGGATGGCATCAATGCGATTGGAATTCTAAGAAAGGAATATGAGGAGGTTAAGATCATCGTTCTCACCATGTATGATGATCAGGAGATGATTTCCAAAATGATGGAAATGGGCGCGAACGCTTACTTAACCAAAACTACCGATCCGGAAGAGATCTATCAGGCTATCCTGGCCTGTATGAATGATGATTTTTATTTTAACGACCTCGTCAATAAGGCTGTCCTTTCAAAATTGCAGACCAAACGCCAGGTGCGTCAGTTTTACCCCGATCCGATCAAATTCTCCGAAAAAGAAGTGAAAATACTAAGGTTGCTGGCGCAGGATAAAACCACAGAAGAAATCTCAAAAGAAGTTTTTTTAAGTCCCCGGACAATAGAAACCATTCGTCAAAATATGAAAACCAAAGTAGGGGCGAAAACTATTGCGGGATTAATCATGTACGGTATGCGAAATAAATTAATTGACTAGTAATTAATTGTTACAATACCGCTTTTCACGGCATACATCGCCAGACCAACACGGCTTTTGACACTTAACTTCAGAAATAAGGAATCCCGGTAATTATCAATGGTTCTCGGACTGATCAGCATTTTCTGCGCAATTTCCTTGTAGGTCATTTCTGAGGCAACCAGTTTTAAAAAGGATATTTCATTTTCACTCAACACAACAGTTCCCCATGCAGAATTTTTTATGCCGTGGTTCTTCATTAAATTGAAAAGCCTTCCGGTAATCGTATGAGAGCAATAAGTTCCGTTGGCCAATATGCATTGAAGAGCATGTTTCAATTCACCAGGCTGGATATCCTTTTTGAGAAAACCCCTGACGCCTGCTTTGATCAGATGTATCAGGGACTCTGCATCATACATTGTAAGAACCAGGACCTTGATTTCCGGACGATTTTTTGAAATCCAGTGGGTCGTTGCGTGGCCATCCATTTCCGGCATATTCAGATCGAGAATCAGGATCTCGGGAATATTAACCGGGTTTAACTTCTCGATAAATTCCTTTCCGTTATCAGCAACTAGGGAAACAGTGAATTCATCGAATGACCGGATAACATTTGCCAATGCATCTCTTAATAAAATGTGATCATCAACCAGCCCGACTTTTACTTGTGCCTTTGTCATATTGAACGATTAAGGATAATTAGTAAGGTGTATTTACGGTAATGCTTGTGCCATTGCCAATCTGGCTGTCCATTTGAAATTCTGCGTTTATCAATTTCGCCCTGTGTTGCATATTATATATACCGTTTATTTGACTTGAACTTGAAATTTTTTCATTTAAACTGAATCCCATTCCGTTGTCCCGAACCTGAAGTTTTACAAGATCCTTCAAATAACATAGAGAAATGCAGATATCTGTGGCTTTGGAATGCCTGATAATATTATTCACCGCCTCTTGAACAATCCGGAATAGAATGATTTCTTTCGTCTCCCCTAAATTGACAGTTTCTCCATTCATATTGAATTGAATATTAAATTTTCCACCTCTCTGTATATACCCAACCTGCATTTCAATTGATTTTTTCAACCCCCCCTTGCTGATATTGTTCGAATTCATGATTCGCGACATATGGCGAAGATCATCTAGGGCTTTTTCCAAAATATCAGATATTTCAATGATGCTGTCTTTAGCCTCTTCTTTTCTATCTAGATCCAGTATACCTAATCCCAATTTAGCCAGGGATAGAATTTGACCCACATTGTCGTGTATTTCCCTGGATATTTCCTGAACAGTCTGCTCCTGAATTTCCAATTGGGTTTTATATAATTCCTTCTCATAATTGGCTTTAACAGCCATCAAATCACTAGTAAATCCCTTTTGTTTTTTTTGAATAAAAAAAAGTATAATGATAATAAAACATACCATTACTAAAATGAAAATAGTTATAAAACTAATAAATACTAATTCTCCTGCTTTGGAATAGGGCATAAATATGCTTTCATAAATGAAAGAAAAAGTAAACCGTAAAAGATGGAATTAAATATTGAAAATAGGTTAAGAAAAGCCGGGGCAATTACATACATATTGTAATTTTCAAGGAAATACGGAGTGGTAATACTAAAATAAAAAAGTATGCCACATGTTATGATAAAGTTCTCATCAGTTTTAAAATCTGAATGTAAATCTGATTTCATGATTTCATAAAAATAAAACATGCATGGGATAGCTAAAAAGAGATCTTCCAAACCAAAGAGCACTGGATTAGAAAAAAATATAGCCTTATATTTTCCAAAGCATAAACTTGTACAAATTGAAAAATAAATAAGATAAAAGAATATCATAAAAATGCGAAATCGTTTTCCTGCTATTCTTTTAAAAAGAAAAACGTAAAGAAGAGAAATTTCGATAAGTGAATAAATATTTATTGTTACACCTGAGACTCTATGATCCGGATTGAATTGTGGCAGTAATTCCAAAAACTTTAATAGAATATTCACTAGTAGTGAAATAATTATATAAGATTGGATCGGGAGTAGATTTTTTTTTTCTCGCTTAATTAGACTGAAAACAAAAGCAACCATAATTGCTAATATGGCAAACCATTCGCATATATTTAAAGCTAAATTCATAATCCTTATTCTAATTCGCTCCTCGAATATATATGGAGTTTTTGCCGAATGTTGGGGTGAAAAACCCTTTTTAAGTGAAAATAATTTCGTATGGAAAGAGGGGAGGAAGGGGATAAAAAATAAAAAAACCTGCTTTTCTGAGATCTATGATCTAAAAAAAGCAGGCAGTAACATCTTGAACTTAACAAGCAGTCTTCACTAGGATCGTGTCGAAATCGGTCGGTTTTTCATAGGCCGTTTTGCTGTAAACCGGGTCTTGGCGGAACGCAGGTATATCGGAAAAAACGGGCTATTCGAAATAAAAAAATAAGTTGATTGACATTGGACTTCGCGTGGCTTTCGGTGGATATTGGAAACTCTTTATGGACGGTAATTCTCTGGACATTGGATTCTTCAGGTTGCTTATTCCCGTCAATCAACTTGTAACCAAATGTATACTGTTCAGCCACCGAGTCCAAGAGCATGTTTTCTCGTTTTTACCTGTTCGGCTTTTACGGAGCCTTTCGTAGCTTTGCGAAGAGGGTAACGTCCTTTTCCTATCGTATGACGTAGTTTAACCACGTAAAATTTGATACCCCGTATAAACCGAAATCGTTTAATTTCGTAGTTTCCCTATAGTAACTGTCACCAATAATTATCATTTTGAGAGTCGGTATGCCCCAGGGTAACCTTAAATTCACCGTATGAAAAAGCCTGAACTAAACGGAACCATCAAAGTAATCATCGCCGACGACCATGCTTTGTTCCGGGCAGGCGTGAAAACCGCCCTCTCTGTAAAAAAAGATGTGGAGCTGATCGCTGAAGCTGACAACGGCATGCAGCTTCTTAACCTGTTGAAACATATGGAGCCGGACGTGATCCTCCTGGATATACAGATGCCCATCATGGATGGGATTACAACCCTTCCGGAAATCCGCAAGCTGTACCCCCAGGTTAAAGTCATCATTTTGTCCATGCATAATGACCATTCCATGATATCTAAACTCATGGAGATTGGGGCCAACTCATATCTGACCAAAAACACCGACTCGGAAAATATCTACAATGCCATCAAGACATGCTATGAGCAGGAGTTTTATTTCAATGAGCTGACCAATAAAGCTCTTTTAACGGGTCTTCGCACCAGGCGTACAGAACCCAGTCTTCCCCAGGAAGCGAACCTGACCGAAAAAGAGACTACGATTCTAAAAATGATGTGTGAGGAAAAGACTACCAAGGAAATCGCTGATCTGGTTGACATCAGTCCACGCACTGTGGAAGCCATCCGCGACAAGCTCAAAACCAAAACCGGGGCCAAATCAATGGCAGGACTGGTAATGTATGCGGTTAAGAACGGCATTATTCAGCAGCCCTAGCGAAAGTGCAGGAGTATAAGAGTGTAGGAGTGGGGTGATTATTGGGGGAACCGGGATTTATCTATTTGAGGAAATATCTTTAAAGCGTTCTTGTAATATATTTTTTTAAGAACATCATCCGGCAGTCCCAGCCCGTACATATACCAGAATGCATGGTATTTTCTCAGGGGAGGAAAATATTCATCATCCGTTTCCAGCATTCTGAAATAAAAGCCATATTCCGGTACTGACCATGTATCCTTTCCAAACAGGATCCTGTCCTGGTATTTAAGAAAAAAACTACGAGCCCGTTTAGGCTGGCGACCGATCTCCTCAAGCACCGCTGCGAACTCTGTATACACATTTGGAAGCGTATCCAGCATGGCGCCCAGCGCGTCCAGGTTATTGGCCAGCCATCCAAAATGAGCCGCAATGAAAATCGTGTTCCGGTGTTTCGAAAAAATATGGTGCTGCTCAGCCATCACCGTTTTCCAGCTGGGATATTTCGATGAGGGCCTCGCCCGGTCGGGATGAAGTTTCAGCTCCAGCCAACGCTCATTCGTATTATCCATTTTGTCAAAAAAGGGACTCGGTTCCCCGGTATGAATAAGTACCGGAATATGTAATTCGCCGCATTTCTCCCAGATCGGATCCAGCCTCGGATCATCCACTGCCAGCCGCTTTCCATTTTTATCCTTCACTTCCAGCCCCAGGTCCTTGTAAATCTTTAATCCCGCCGCACCCTGCTTCACATCCTTCTCAAGCTGTTCGACCGCCATTTTGGTCCATGCCGGATTATCAATTCCGCTAAAATCAATATTTGTAAAAATCAGTATCCTGCCATTTGCATTATTTTTTACATTTAACAATGACCGGTTCAACTTGTCGATGCCTGCATTCTGCATCCGGTCACCTCCGTAGTCATCGTGAAATATGTCAAAGCTTCTTCCGCTCAGGTTGACCATGGCCACCATGTTCAGGGAATTCATGTCCGACAGCAGGGCTTTCAAATCCTGGTCCGGCATTTCCCACTGATGATTATGGACGTCAATAAAAGGATATTTAGCCTTACTGATATGGTGCTCGGGTACAATGAGGGTGGATTTCGGGTTATAGGATTCAAAATCCATTTCCTTCTGGCCACAGGCAGAAATGTTTTGTGCCAGTAGAAAAAGAATCCCGTAGAAAATTTTCATGGTACAATATAGTGGAGTTTTTAAATTCCCCCTAAATAGGCTTAACGCCTAACGCCTAACGCCTAACGCTTAACGCCTAACGCCATTTAATAATTATTCCGATCTTAAACTCGCTTCGCCAGCCGAAGCTCATTCTGAGCGTAGGCTGGTGACAGGGCTCGTACTTGCCGCTTTCACTGTCCGCAAGCTCACCGTACCTATGGCAATAAAGAACGCAAGTAGTCCGGCAGCAGGAAATATCCACCAGCTTATCGGGATCCGGTAAGCAAAACCTTCCAGCCAGTTATGCATGACGATCCATGCCACAGGCGATGCGATCAGAAATGAAATGACGATCAGTTTAATAAAATCTTTAGACAGTAGAAAAACAATACTGGCAACGGAAGCGCCCAAGACCTTTCGGACACCGATTTCCTTTGTCCTTTGGGCTGTTGTGAACAGGGATAACCCGAGTAATCCAAGGCATGCAATGAATATGGCGAACCCGGCAAAGAGGGCAAATATTTTTCCGAATAAAAGATCACTCTTGTACAGCGCGTTGTAATGATCATCCAGAAAATAATAATCGAATAAGTTCCCCGGGAAAAAAGAATTGTAGATGGATTTAATCCCAGCGATGGTTGAACCGATATCATGCGTATTCAGTTTTACTGAAATCACATTATATGTCCCGAGTGTCGGAAAAAACATAATGGGTTCCATGGGGAAATGAAGGGACTTTTGATGAAAGTCTCTTACAACACCGATGATATTCCAGTTGGATCCGAATACAGATATGCTCTTCCCCAATGCATCATCATTCGAAGCGAATTCAAATGACTTCACCGCTGATTCTGTGATAACGATATTGTGCAGTTTATGAAAGTCGGCGTTATAGTCGGAGAAACTGAAATTTCTGCCCGCAACAATGGGTATGCCGTAGAGCTTGAAAAATCCGTCATCCACTCCGAAATTCCGGATGGTTAATTTTAGATCTGTGTGCTGATCCGTTCGATGCGTATTGAAAGCGCGTGGCGTTTCGTCTCCGGCTACACGGCTGGAAGTGGCCGCGTTTATAACGCCCGGAATGGCACTCAGCGCTTCTCTGAATCCGGTTTCATGAATGACAAAACTGGAATCAAAGGACGAAAGCATGGGAGGTTTAATGATCGCTACCTGGGATAAATTCACTCCCAGGTTTTGTTTATTTATAAAATCAATCTGCCTGTACACAATAAAGGAGCCGATAATCAGCGTAACGGTTGCAGCAAATTGGGTTGTTACCAGTAATTTTCTTAAAAAGACCCCTTTGCCCGACTGGCTGTATTTCCCTTTCAGAACAAGGATGGGTTTAAAAGAAGAAAGTACGAATGCCGGATAAAATCCTGAAACCAGGATGCCTGATAAAAGGCCACCAATGATGATCCATTTGACATCAACTCCATTTGCAGGTTGTGAAAATAAATAGGAGAGCGAGAGGGATCTGTCCACCAGTCCATTGAAGCTGGCCTGGAAACTGAAAATAAGGATAAAGGCAATCGCTAATGCGACCATGTTCATCAGCAGCGATTCTGTGAGGAATTGTCTGATCAACTGAGACCTTGTTGCTCCGGATACCTTGCGTATTCCGACTTCCTTCGCACGGTTCATGGAACGGGCTGTGGTCAGGTTAATATAATTTACCCATGCAATAATAATGATGAGCGTGGCGATAATCAGCATTCCCCATACGGCAGTTGAACTGCCTGTTTTACCGATTTCATATTCATAGTTTGAATATAAATGGGCCTTCGTCAGGGGTTGGAGTAAAAACTTTTCATCATTTCCCGAAACCTTACTGCCCTGGAAATGGCGCTGGCTGAAAGCTGCAAATTTTGCTTCCAATGCTTTATAGTCCGTTCCGTGCCTGAGTTTGATATAATGCCAGAAATCAGAATCGGTAAAATCATATTTTGATTGCGGGTACGCATTGGGTCCCGAATAAAGGGTGGTATAGGAATACAATAAATCAAATTGCAGATGGGAGTTTTCAGGAACATCTTTGCACACTCCGGTAATTTTGTATGGCAGCGAGTCCGTGCCTATTTGAATCGTCGTACCGATAATGGAAGAATAGTCATTGTTACGGATGGAATATATTTTGCGTGCCAGTGATTCTGCCAAAATGATGTCATTCGGTTCAAGCAAAGCCGTCTTTTCATCGCCTGCTAGTAAGGGATAAGAAAAAATTGAAAGAAATTCATTGTCAACTGCGAAGCTGTTTTCAGTTTGAAATTTATTGGTTCCCCTGCTAAGAATCGGATTGCCCATCGGCTCTACCCGGGTATTGTCAACTACTTCAGGAAAATCTGCCTTCATGGCCGGCCCCACTGCAGAATAAGTAATGGTACCATGTTGAATGAGTTTGCCCTGTTGATAGCGGTCGTTGGTGACGCGATAAATATCTTCTGCATTTTTATTGAACCTGTCGAAGCTCAACTCATAATTTACGAATTCCAGAATCAGCAGACAGGCCGCCATACCGATCGACAATCCAATGATATTGATGGTTGAATCCGTCTTGTTGTTCACTAGGTTTCTCCACGCGATTTTGAAGTAATTCTTAATCATGATTTTTTTAATTTCTTGTTAAATGGCTTAACGCTTAACGCCTAACGCCAGAAAATATAGCAATTATTGATTATCATTTATTATTTGTCTTTAAGCTTTAGGCTTTTACGTTTATTCGCTCCTCAAGCTCGTGACCGGATTCGCGTTGGCACTTTTTAGTGCCTGAATACAAACCGTTGCCAGAGCAATCATCATCGCTGCCAAACCCGCAATGCCGAATACCCACCATGGAATTCCTGCCCGGTATGTAAAATTATTCATCCAATGCGTCATGGCCCACCAGCCAAGTGGAACGGCAATGATAAATGCGAGTCCTACGAGTCCTACGAATTCTTTCGACAACAGCATGAAGAGCGACGTAACACTTGCGCCCAGTACTTTCCGGACACCAATTTCTTTCACTCTCTGTGTCGCGGTGAAAATAGACAGGCCCATCAAACCCAAACATGAAATGAAAATGGCGAGTCCGGCAAATATCTGCGATAAACTTCCGGTTATTTCATCGCTCTTATACAGTTTTGTATATTCCTCATCCGAAAATTTGTAGCTGAAAGGAAAAGCTGGGTTCAGTTCCTTGCAAAGTTTATTCAATCCTTCCAGTGCGGCCCTGGTCTTACCCGCCTCTGTACGGACGAGAATGGTAGAATACCAGTTATTTTTTCCCTGGCCCAGGATCAACGGCTGAATTGGATCATGGAGGGAGCGGAAATGAAAATCTTTCACGACGCCTCTGATATGTCCCTGCCAGCCATTAGATATTGGCTTGCCAACCGGATCCTTATATCCCATCAGGGCTACGGCAGTTTCATTTACAATATAACCCAACGAATCAAATGATCCATCGGAAGGAAATTCCGTTCCTGCAATGAGCTGAAGTTTCATGGTCTGCATAAAATCGGGACCTATGACATCATGAATAAAACGGACATGCATGTTGGGGTCCTTGCCCTGCCATGCGACGGACAGTGTGCCATTATTCATTTCTGTCGGCGCTTCAGAAAGTTCACTCACATTCACAATACCCGGAAGTTTTTTTGCTTCGGCATTGAAAACATCCAGCTTCCCACTCAGGTTTCCTTCAATAGGTATATACAATAAATTTTGACGGTTATAACCGAGGCTGGTCGTCTGTACAAAATGGATCTGACGGGAAATGAGGATGGTTGATATGATGAGTACAATGGATAATACAAACTGGAAAACCACGAGACCCTTTCTGAACCAGACGGCACGCGTTCCGGATTTTAATGTTCCTTTCAATACCTGTATAGGATTGAAAGCAGAAAGAAAAAAAGCAGGATAGCTCCCGGAGAAAGTGCCGGTTATCAGGCTAAGTCCGAGTATGCTGATCCAAAAGCTGAATTCTTTATAAGGAACAATGATTTCTTTTCCGGTAAGGTGGTTAAATGCAGGCAGCGCGAGGCTGGTCAATATCAGTGCCAGGATCATGGAGATCAGGGCAAGAAAGACGGCTTCCCCGATAAACTGCCTGATCAATAAGGCTCGCAGTGCGCCCATTACTTTGCGTACGCCGATTTCTTTTGCACGTTTTACAGAACGCGCCGTGGTCAGGTTCATGAAATTAATACAGGCAATCAGCAAAATGAAAATCGCAACGAGGCTGAACAGCTGAACGTATTCGATACGGCCTCCGTCGGGGTAACCATTTTTAAATTCTGAATGAAGATAATGCTGGTCAAATTTTTGTAATCCAAGTTCTATACGGTTACTACCTTTTAATTCAGTATTGAATTTATCGAGGATGAATTTCATTTTCTTTTCAACCACTTCAGGATTCGCATCGGCACGCAATTGTACACAGGTACGTGGGTCCACGGCTTCAAAATCTTTTGCCCATCCGTTATCTTCAAGATATGCCGACCAGCTCATGATATAATTGTACCGGTCCGCAGCACTGGAGGGGAAGTCCTCAAATACGGCGCTGACTTTAAAATCTTTTTTGTTTTCGTAGCGAATTGTTTTTCCGATGGCCGCGCCGGGGCTTCCAAAAAAATCGACAGCCATCTTCCTGGATATGGTAATGCTCGTGGGAGAATTCAGTGCGTCTGTGGCACGCCCCTCGAGCAGGGGATAGCTGAACATAGTAAAGAAATCCGGACCAGCGCCGATACCGACTTGCTTTAATATTTTATTGTTGACCGAGAATGTAGAGTTATTTGGCCATTCGATGGGCGTCGCAGCTTTTATTTCAGGAATTTCTTTTTTCAATTCTTCTGCGAGTGGCCCCTGTGTCCAGTACCAGGATTCTATTTTTCCACCCAATGTATTTCTCTCGTACACATAGTAGAGGTCTTTCCCGTTTTCATGGAAGGCATCCACGCCGCGTTCGTCCTGAACCCATAAAAGTATCAGGAGGCTGCAGGCCATACCCAGGGCGAGTCCGGCAATATTAATTGCAGAAAATCCTTTCTGTTTCAAAAGATTTCTGAATGCAATTTTTAGATAGTTCTTTATCATAATATTTTTTTGAGTCCAAAGCTGAAAACCAATTAATAATTAATATTTAATAATTAATAATTATTCCGACCTAAGGCTTTTCGCCGGATTTGTCATCGCAGCTTTGATTGACTGATAGCTCACGGTTAACAAAGCAATCGCGATCGACAACAGGAATACCAGCACGAAAACCCAGGCGTTTATAGGTACGCGATATGGATAAGATTCAAGCCAGCTATTCATCGTAAACCACGCGATGGGAGAGGCGATAAGAAAAGATATCGTGACCAGTTTTAGAAAGTCGCGCGACAATAATCGTGTAATACCTAGAACCGAAGCGCCCAATACTTTTCTGATTCCGATTTCTTTGATCCGGTTTTCTGCCATGAAAGTCGCTAAACCAAATAAGCCGAGACAGGAGATGAATATCGTCAGCCCCGCAAAAAGGGCTGCCAATTCGCCGGTTCTTTTTTCATTGGCAAACTTGGCCGCATATTGTTCGTCCAGGAAATTATATTCAAAAGGATAGGATGGATTGTATTTTTTAAAAACAGGTTCTGCTCTTTTCAGATTTTCCGAAATGGAATTCGCCGGATTGAATTTCATGTTCATGACATAAAAACTCAGCTCTTTCGGTCCGACTATAATCATAGGCGCAATGGGCTGGTAAGGAGATTCCAGTATGAAATCTTTTACAACACCGACCACATGCCAGCTCGTATTATTGTATTTAACAGTCGCACCAACCGGATCTTTTAAACGCATGATTTTCATGGCGGCTTCATTCAACAGCATGGCATTGGAATCCGTTAGATACATCCGCGTGTTGATATCCCGGCCCGCAATTAATTTCAGGCCCAGCGTGTGTATAAATCCTTCGTCGGAAGCGAAATAATTAAAATCCGTTTTCAGGTCATTCGGTGTTGATCCAGGCCATTCAAAACCCCAGGTATCGGACCAGTGTTCCGTCATCGGCTGGCTCGTTCTGGTGACTTCCGTAACGACGCCTTTGCTGATGAGTTCATTCCGGATCATCGCGTAATTTTTTCCGATACCACCCTGCATGAAGCTATATACCACGTTATCTCTGTTATATCCTGCGTCCCGCCCCTGCGCGTAATTGATCTGGCGCATGACGATAATGGTAGAAATGATCAGGATGATCGCGAAACTGAATTGAAGAACGACCAGGAATTTCCTGGATATGGCGCCTTCACCACTGGTTTTCAAAACTCCTTTTAAAACTTTGATCGGTTTGAAAGAAGACAGGTAAAGTGCAGGATAACTACCGGCCAGAAAGCCCGTAAATAGAATAAAACCGATTGCAGTTACCCAGAAGCTGATATGATCATAGGGAATAAATAATCTTTTCCCGACCAGCAGGTTGAAGGAAGGTAAACAGAATTGCAGGATCAGGATGGCAAGTATGCCGGCGATCAGGCTAAAGAGGATTGACTCTGCAAGGAATTGAAATATCAGGTAAGACTTCGGTGCCCCCACTACTTTGCGAATGCCGACTTCCTTCGCTCTTTTTTCACTGCGCGCAGTGCTCAGGTTCATGAAGTTGATGCATGCGATCAGTAAAATAAAAGCCGCTATGATGATGAACAGGCGGACGATGGTGATTTGTCCGCCCGTAGCCTTCCCGTTTTCAAATCTGGAATAGAGATGCCATTGCGATGCAGGCTGCCCGAATAGAATATCCGTGACCGGCGTTTTTTCCTGTCGGGTATTTTTAACGAGCAGGTCTCTGATTTTTGCATTGAATGAATTCCCTGAAACGCCGGGCCTCAGTGTATAATACGTACGCACGGAATTGTTTTCCCAATAAGTATCCCCCCATCCCAGTTTGTCCAGATAAGACCAGGGAAGGAGGTATTCGAAATTGAACTCCGTATTGTCCGGCAGATCCTTTAATACGGCTTTCACTGTTTGAAGATTCACACTGTCTACCCTGATCTGTTTTCCAATAGCAGATTCCCTGCCGAATAATCTTCTGGAGAAGGATTCGGTGATGATGATATCATTCGGGTTGCTCAGGGCCATATTCGTATTTCCTTCCAGCACAGGAAAACTGAACATCCGGAGAAATCCGGAATCCGTAAAATTGCCACGGGTATTAAAATGACGGTCTCCCACCGAAAACAAAAAATTTACATTTTGCCAGCGCGCAACATCTTCTATATCGGGGAAACCGGCCTTTAGGGTTGGCGCCAGAATCTTTGGCGTCCAATTCAGGGTATTATTTTTACCACCGGTTTCCTGGCGGTGAACCATGTAGAGCCGGTCTTCTTTGGCATGAAACCGGTCAAAGCTCATTTCATCCTGTATCCATAAACCGATCAACATGGCGCTCGCCATTCCGATCGCCAGCCCCAGGATGTTAATAACGGAGAAGATCTTATTCCTCCGGAGATTCCGGAATGCGACGATGAAAAAATTTTTGATCATAAGTTGAAAATTTAGAAGAAGTCTCCACAGCGGGCACTTCAAAACTCAGACTTTCATCTTTCTGCTATCGAAGGCAAAATAATGCCACAATGCTATCTGACTATAAATCAGAAGAATACATAACAATCATCGCAGTCGGACTGCACGCTTTTGATACGGTGGATGTCCGCTTATACGGTTGATGACTGAGAAGTTAAAACGACTCAAATCCTTACCTTCGGAAGAACAGAAACCAATTTGAGTTTGTACATCAATTTCAACGGCAGCCTGATTGATCCGCTTACGCCGGTAGCCACGGCGTTCAACCGCAGCCTTCGTTATGGAGATGGTCTTTTTGAAACCATGTATTGGGATGAACACCGGATCCGGAACCTGGATTTGCACCTTGATCGCCTGTTCCTGGGCCTGTCTGTTTTACATTTCGATTTATCCGGCGGTTTCACGAGGGATTTTATTACGAAAGAAATAATCCGGCTCTGCGAAAGCAATACAGGAGCTCTAAAAGCCCGGGTACGTCTGACGGTTTTCCGGGAGGACGGATCTGTTTTATTTCCTGCCGGTAATAAACCGGTATTTCTGGTTGAAACAGCCTTGTTACAGGAGGAAAACCCGCTGCCGTTACGGTTGACCATATTTAAGGGGGAGACGAAATCCACTGGTGTTCTGAGTAATTTGAAAACAAACAACTATCTGCTGAATACGATCGCGATCCAGCATGCGAAGGAAAATGGTTTTGACGATGCATTGATCCTGAACAGCCGCGGAAATATTTGCGAGGCAAGTTCCAGCAACCTGTTTATGGTTCAGAAAGGCGTTCTTTTCACACCTTCCTTATCACAGGGTTGCGTAGCCGGTACAAAGAGGAGGGAATTACTGGAAATATTACCGGGACTTGGTTTTCAGATAGAGGAAACCATCATCACAAAAGAAATGGTGAATGAAATGGAAGAGATATTCCTGACAAACGCAATCAGAGAAATCAGACCGGTCATATGTATAGATAATACCTACTATTCAAGGGAGCTGACGGGCAGACTGATACGGCTGTTGAATGAATCGGAGAATGGTTGACGGTTGGCGGTATAAAATTTCAAATCTACAAATTATCATTTGCAAATTTAACTTTCACATTTTTCATTTAATACAATTACATATTTGCCACATTAGGCCGTTTGAATTATTGATGATTCATTTTTTCGTACACCTCCACTAAGGTCTCAACGGCCTTTCTTCCTTCGTCGCCCAGCGATAGACTGAACTGATTCACGTACAGATCGATGTGCTGGCGCATGACAGACTCCTGCATTTCCTGGGCATGCTGGATAACATAATCCGAAAGATCGGGATAATATGCTTCCGCATATGCCACACTGTCGCGGATCAGTCTGTCCACCTCTGCCCGCTCTTCCTGAGTAAATTCGTTGCGCATTACGATGCCACCGAGCGGAATGGGTGATTTTGTTTTTTGCTCCCAAAATTCTCCCAGGTCCATTTGTTTCACGAGGCCCTTCTGCATATAAGTAAAACGGTTTTCATGAATGATGACGCCGCAATCCACATCATCATTCAGAACAGCAGTTTCTATCTGGGAAAAAATCATGAATTTCTTTCTCTTTGCCCTGGGGAAAGCCATGCTGAAAAGCAGATTCGCGGTGGTCTGTTCACCGGGGATAGCAATGCTCAGCTGGTCAATGTCTTTGAGCAGAATATTGTTTTTGGATATGAGCAAAGGCCCGACGCCTTTTCCAAGCGCACCACCGGCATCCAGCAGGCTGTAGTTTTTTTGAAGCAGGGGCCAGACGCCATAACTGATCTTGCTGACATCAAGTTTTTTTTCCATCGCCCAACGATTTAGCGTCTGCACGTCTTCCAATACAACGTCAAATTCAAATGCACCGGTGTCGATTTTCCGGTTCACAAGGGCGTCAAAAATAAAAGTATCATTCGGACAAGGGCTAAATCCTAAAGAGAGTTTCATCGGCTTTTTCTAATTTTTGAATCAGGAAAACCAGCGCGTCGTGCAGGCTTTCCCTGGCTTCTTTTAATTTCCAGCGGCTTTTATCCCGATCCCCTAAAATATTTGAAATGGAACGGATCTGGATAAAGGGTATCTTCTCCATCAAACAGATATAGTGCAGCGCGGCTCCTTCCATGCTCTCAACAACCGGAACCGGATTTCGTTGAAAACCTGAAAAATCGATAGACTTGATCTCATTGACTGTGATGCCGTCCAAAACGGGCAGCCCGGTCCATTCAAGCAGAAACTGGTAGGGATTCTTCAATTTTCCCTTATGAAAAGGAAACCGTTCCGG
>Ga0206929_1149_pt1 | contig 17114 bp, 15 predicted proteins | sample Alteio_BWOrgHeat_19_FD_152929 | JGI IMG/M metagenome (GOLD analysis project Ga0206929, IMG submission 152929) | Enriched cells from forest soil in Barre Woods Harvard Forest LTER site, Petersham, Massachusetts, United States -... | ecosystem: Environmental > Terrestrial > Soil > Temperate forest >...
CCATGCCTTCAAATCATGAATATGCGCAGAGGGTGCTGACCGTCTGGAAAATGTATGAAAACAAACAGATGGATTCTATGAAACCTTACTATGCCGACACAGTAACATATGATGATGCCAATGGTAATCACTATCACGGACCCTCCGAAGGATTATTAAATATTGCAAAAAAAGAGATGGAAAATCTGGATTCCATGCGCTTTGACATCAGCATGTGGGAAACCGTGCATTCGAATGATAAAGATGAAGACTGGGTAAATATCTGGTGTAAGGAAAGAGTTTATCCAAAGAACGGCAAGGCCGATACGACTCTCATGACGGAAACCTGGAAGATCAGGGACGGCAGGGTTTATAATTTCAATCAGTACACCGCAAAATTGCCGAAAAAATGAAAGCTGTCATGCGATCATTTTAATTGACAGTGAGACTCTATTCTCACAATATGATACCCGTTATAAAGAAATATAGACCGATACATGAAATCCCGAGACTGATAAACCAAAGCAGTCTCTTCTTCGTTAGAATAGCAATCGCTGAAATGGCAATCGAAATCTGGAACAACGTAACCGCCCTTGCTAAAATAGCATGATGTTCAAGGTGCGCATGCGACGCATCTTCAGACTCTTTAGCATCTTTCTGGATTTCTGCCTGTTCGGATTTATACCTCGCACTTCGGGTTTCTTTATCCGGACTGTTTGAAAGAGACAAAATTTCATCTTTGATGCCTTTCGCCTGGTAAAATGCCCATTTATCGGAGGCGCGAATTTGTTCTATGACGGCTTCATCGGCATGATGTCCGGCCAGCAGACTTGCCATGGCCGCAAAAAGTGATTTCGGTCACCTAAGTCAAGACTCTTTTTAGTGGCAGTCTGTCTTTTTGCTCAATAAATAACGGAGAATATTCTATAACGGTGTCCGAGCTATCCAGTCCGTAGGCTTTCCGGTCGCTTTGAGCTATTCCCTTGATCGAAAAATAGGAATCGAGGATGAAATCTTCTTTAACAGGTAATTCATTTTCCACGGACAGGAATCTTTCAATGATTACGTAGGTAATATCTGCATGAAAATTTTCCTTTTGCATGGATTCATATTTGGAAACAAACTGAAGCTCGCAGTTTTGAACCATTTCCTGCATGACTTTCTTGAAATACTTATGAATGCGGGGCTGCACCCGGAATCCGAGCCTGAATTCCACACGAATCAGTTTGTCCTTGATGATTTCGACCACATCATATTCCATGGTGTAAGGAGCGTCCGAAATATCAATATGGACAAACCAGTAGATGTCGGCTCTCTTGGGCTTTTTATTCAAAATAGAATCGATGATACGTTGTTCTATCTGCATCTGCATATTGGCCTTGGTGAGGTAGACGAGATGTGTTGCATATTTTGGAACGTCCCTGTCATTGCTAAGTTCAATTAATTCCCTGCTGAACCTGCTGATATTGACAAAATTCAGATACCGGTTGGTGATCTTGCGGGCATTAAACCAGATATACATGATAAAGACAAGTCCGAATTCAAAAAAACAAGAACATCCATCGCTGTTTGATCTTGGCCACGTTGGCTATGAAAAATGCAGTTTCTACGGTGAAGAAAATGCCAATGATTGCTAAGATCAGCACCATATTCCATTTCCGCACAAATTTCATATAGCCGAACATCAGCGCGGTTGTCATCATCATGGCGATGATGATTGAAAATCCATAGGCCGCTTCCATATGTTCAGATTTCCGGAAATAGAACATCATGCCGACGCATCCGACCCATAGTGTCGTATTGATGCTGGGAATATATATCTGACCTTTGATCGTGGTGGGAAACTTTATTTTAACCTTGGGCCACAAATTCATGCTGATGGCTTCGCTGATGAGCGTAAAGGAACCGCTAATCAAAGCCTGGCTCGCGATGATGGCGGCCAGTGTGGCGATGATAATTCCGGTAAATAAAAACCAGTGTGGCATCAACTCATAAAAAGGATTGAGGCCGTTCAGTTTCCCTGTATGCAAGGCGAGGATCCACGCTCCCTGTCCCATGTAATTGATGACCAGTGCAATTTTTACGAAGATCCATGTCAGCCTGATGTTCTTCTTTCCGCAATGTCCAAGATCGCTATACAATGCTTCAGCACCCGTTGTGCAAAGAAATACAGCGCCCAGCAGCCAGAACCCGTTCGGGTACATCGTCAATAGTTCAATGGCATAGTGCGGACTGAGGGAAGCCAGTATATACGGATTATGAATGATGGGTATTAACCCCAGTACCAGAATCATGCTGAACCAGAGCATCATGATCGGACCGAACGAGGAGCCGACGATCTTCGTGCCGAATCGCTGAAAGAAGAACAGTAAGCTGATGATGGCGATGACGATGCCTACCGTCAGATTATTTCCGGGTACAATAAAATTTTCCATACCGTGCACGCCGTTCAGGCCTTCTACGGCAGAAGCTACGGAAATAGGAGGTGTAATGATACCATCGGCCAGCAATGTTGCGGCGCCAATAATCGCTGGGAAATAAGCCTTTTTGCCAAAACGTTTAACCAATGCGAAAAGAGAAAATATTCCGCCCTCTCCCTTGTTGTCGGCCTGCAAAGTGAGAATGATATATTTAAAGGTAGTTTGTAATGTGAGGGTCCAGAAAACACAGGAAATTCCGCCATATACCAACAAGGGAGAAATGGTTCTTTCTCCGATTATGGCTTTGAAAACATACAGCGGGGATGTTCCGATATCTCCGTAAATAATTCCCAGGGCAACTAACAAGGTGGCAATACTGACCCTGGAAAAGTTTCCATGGCCGTTTAAAGGAGCAGCAGTTTCTTTGTTCGGCATAAACAGGATTGCACCGCTCAAATGCAATGCCGAAAAGCAGTGAAATCGATATATCTCAGCAGTAGTAAGGGTTTCAGGTTGTGGCAGCTGAAATTCTTAAGGAATAAGCATGAAAAACCCTTTCAAATTGACACGGTAAATTGTCAAATTGAAAATTTGCGGGTTGGATATATTTTACAAAAAACTAATTTGAAGAAGGAACAGTTTGGCTGCCTTCGGCGATTTTAAGGCTGAACCCGAACGTGCTTCCTGTACCGACTTCACTTTCAACCCATATTTTGCCATCCTGCGCTTCAATGAATTCTTTCGAAATGGCCAGGCCGAGCCCGCTGCCATTTCGTTCATGCGACCCGGGTACTTTAAAGTAACGGTCAAATATTTTAGGCAGGTATCTTTCATCAATGCCCTTGCCATGGTCGACTACGGTAAAAGCTACATATTTATCCTTTTTATTTATTGAGATATCGATTTCATTTTTTTCTGAAGAGAATTTTATCGCATTGGTCAGAAAGTTGATCAGTACCCAGGTGCTTTTTTCCGCATCCGCCTGAATATCGGGAAGCCGTGGATCCGTTTCAAGGCGGATGGTAATGTTGCGCTGGTTCGCCTGGAACTGTACAGCCTGCAAGGCCTGATCAACAATCAGTTTGGGTGATGTGGGTACTACTTTCAACTGGATCTTTCCGGTTTCAAGTTGTGTCATGTTTAACAGCTCTCCGGTGATCTTCAGCAAGCGGTCGCTGTCATCCTCAATGCTGTCGAGCAAATCCCGCTGGTCATTGTTTATCTGGCCGACTCTTCCGTCATTCAATAATTGCGCGCTGAGTTTGATGGACGAGATGGGCGTTTTGAGTTCATGGGAAATAGTGGCAATGAAATTGGTTTTTGCTTCGCTCAATTCGTGGAATGGTGTAATGTTACGGAGAACAATAACCTGTCCGATGACCACCTTATTACTGGTTACTTCGAGTACGTCTTTACTGAAATAAGATTCCTTATTGTCTGCAAATATTTTCAATTCCTGCCTGTCCGTATTTTCTGTCAGCAGCGTGCGCATCAGGTCATTTGCCAATGCAACGTCCGGCGCGTATTTACCGATGATGGAAGCCTCTTTAATACCCAGGAGTTTTTCAGCGACTGCATTGAGAAAAAGTATATTCCTTTTATCATCAAGGCCGACAATACCATCGCGCATTTGGTTGATGATCGTTTCTATCCGGCTTTTTTCAAATTTGATCTGCGATAAATTACTGTGTTCGTATTCATCCAGTCTTTCTGCCATATCGTTAAAAGATTTTGCCAGATCGCCGAATTCATCCGATCGCTTGATGACGATTCGTTTAGAATAGTTTTTATCGGCTATCGCTTTAATACCTTCGGATAGTTTCTGAATGGGGTTGGATATGATGCCGGGCAAATTGAAGATAAAAGTAAATGAGACCAGCGTGAGAATCGTAAATGTAACGGTCAGCCAGAGCTTTGCATTGTCGGCGGTTCGCTGTGCCGCATTATATTTTCGCAGGACGGCCATTTCATTCAGGTCGAGTATCTGACTGAGGGACACCCTGATTTCAGGATAGTTGGATGAGTCTTCCGGGTTTGCCTTGAGTTCATTGAAATTTCTACGCAGCTCCTCCGTGGCTTCTTTTTCTCCCACTTCGGTGATATTGTTTTCCTGCCGCACCAGGTTTTCCTCAAATACCGCAATAGCGTCTTTTTGTATTTTCACCCGGTCCAGTGCCTTCAACATGTTATTGCTGTAGACAATGGATTCATGATTGCTTTTTAATACCTGATTAAATTCACGGGTCAGCCTGTTTATATTGGCGATCCCCAGAATCCCAAATGACAGGATCACGATGAAAAGAAAGGTCAGACCTATGGATAATTTTGTTTTTAACCGCATATGCTGTTATGAAAGAATGACTACATCAATATTTGCCTCCGACAATTTAGTCAGCAGTTTATTAAATATGGCTGTATTCATAATTATTTTTAATAAGTTAAGGTGCGGTTTGCCAATGCAGACCGTGGTTATTGACTTTTCCTCCGCCGTCTGAATGATGGCGCCGGCAATATTATTTTGTTTGATCCGGATCACTTCGGCCCCCAGTTCCGTAGCGAGTTTAAAGTTATTGATCAGATGCCTTTGCGCTGCAAGCCCGATTTTATCCCCGTCTTCCCTGGAAGTCTGAACATATAATACATACCATTTGGAATGATAGTAAGTAGCCAGTCTCGCAGTTTTCCGGATTACCTTGGAAGCGATCTCATGATTGCTGCTGATGCAGGACAGAAAATGTTCGGGCTTGAGATGAGAACCGCGCGGGAGTTCGGTTTCAATTTTCCTTTCCACCTGCGAAGCGACTTCCTTTAAAGCCAGTTCCCGTAACTGCAGGATTTTTTCAGGTTGAAAAAAATTCCGGATAGACGTCTCAATTTTATCCGCGGTGTAAATTTTTCCTTCCCTTAGACGAGTGACCAGTTCGTCGGCCGTCAGATCAATATTTACGACTTCGTCTGCCGCTTTGAGAACGCTATCCGGAATTCTTTCTGCCACTTCGATCCCGGTTATTCCTTTTATTTCTTTATTCAGACTTTCTATATGTTGAATGTTGACAGCCGTAATGACATTGATACCTGCGTCCAGCACCTCCATTACGTCCTGCCAGCGTTTTTCGTTTTTACTGCCTTCTATATTTGTGTGCGCCAGTTCATCGATGATGACAACTTCCGGGTGCAGATTCAGTATCGCCTGCAGATCCATTTCCTCCAGCGACTTGCCTTTGTAGAAAAGTTTGCGACGGGGTATTTCAGGAAGTCCGTCCAACAGTGCCTGGGTTTCTTTCCGGTTATGGGTTTCGATGTATCCGATCTTTACGTCAACCCCGTTTCTCAAAAGTGTATGGGATTCCTGCAACATCCGGAATGTTTTACCTACGCCTGCACTCATGCCAATATAGATCTTAAATTTTCCCCGCCTTGACTGACGGATAAGATTTAAGAACTGATCAGCATTGCTTTCCTGCGCAGGCATCATATCAACGGATATTTCTCTTGTCATTTTGACTCATTGTCAAGGTCGATATTTAATTTGAGTACATTAATTTTTTCTGGTCCCAATAAGCCCATCAACGGAGCATGGATATGCTTTTCAACGAGTGCTTTTACGGCGTCTTCGGTCATTCCACGCGTTTTTGCAATGCGTGGTACCTGGATATAAGCGGCCTGGCGTGAGATATCCGGATCTAAGCCACTTCCTGAGGCGGTTACCAGTTCGGAGGGGATATCTTCCTTGCGAATCATTTTATTGTGAACCAGGAAACTATCTATTCGTGAATTTACATCTTTTAAATAGTCGGGATTGGTAGGTCCTTTATTACTTCCACCGCTGCCGGCAGCATTATAGCCCACAGCCGAGGGTCTGCTCCAGAAATAACGATCAGAGCTAAAATTCTGACCTTCGAGCACATAGCCAACAACTTTTCCATTTACCGACACGGTTTCTCCTTCGCCGTTTCCGGTACTGGTCTGCGCGATTGCCCAGATGAATAAAGTATAAATGCCGCAGAAGAAAATAAGGCATATCAACGTCAACTTTAATGCCGGTAAAATATTTTGTTTCATAATGTTATTTTTTAAAACCAGACAGATGCGATTAAATCAATTAATTTAATTCCTATAAAAGGAACCAATATGCCGCCTACACCATATATCAGCAGATTCCTTCTAAGTAAGGCGCTCGCTCCGATTGGTTTATAGGCAACTCCTCGCAGGGCCAGCGGAATAAGCAGCGGAATAATAATGGCGTTAAAAATAACTGCTGAAAGAATTGCACTTTCCGGGCTATGCAGGCGCATAATATTGAGCGCCTGCAATCCGGGAATCGAAACGATGAAAAGGGCAGGAACGATGGCAAAATATTTCGCCACATCATTGGCAATAGAAAACGTAGTCAGCGTTCCCCTTGTCATCAGAAGCTGTTTCCCTATTTCAACGATTTCTATCAGCTTGGTCGGATCATTGTCCAAATCAACCATATTTCCTGCTTCTTTGGCGGCCTGGGTTCCACTGTTCATGGCAACTCCAACGTCTGCCTGGGCAAGAGCCGGGGCGTCGTTGGTACCATCGCCCATCATGGCAACCAGTTTACCGCCGTGTTGTTCTTTTTTGATGTAGTTCATTTTATCCTCAGGCTTGGCTTCAGCAATAAAATCATCTACCCCGGCCTTATCAGCAATATATTTAGCTGTTAGCGGATTGTCACCTGTTACCATGACTGTCTTCACGCCCATTTTGCGCAGGCGGTTAAAGCGTTCGGATATTCCGGGTTTTATGATATCCTGTAGTTCAATCACTCCGAGTACTTTTTCATTCTGACTGACGACCAGCGGTGTGCCTCCATTGCTGGCAATGACTTTTACCCGTTCTGTTGTTTCAACCGGGAAATGGTTTCCGGCCCTGTCTACCAAATGCTTGATGGCATCATAAGCACCTTTACGAATTTTCAGACCATTTTGCAGATCGATTCCGCTGCTGCGCGTTTCAGCTGTAAATTCAATAAACCTTGCTCCGTTGCTGCTGAATGTATTTGGATTGATACCCGCCAATTCTACAATAGATTTTCCTTCTGGTGTTTCATCAGCCAGTGAAGCCAGTGAACAGGCTTCAATAAATAATTTTTCATCAATCCCATTGGCGGCCCAGAAATGGGTGGCTTTCCGGTTACCGATCGTGATCGTTCCGGTTTTATCAAGTAGTAAAGTATCAAGGTCTCCTGCTGTTTCAACGGCCTTACCGCTTTTGGTGATTACATTGGCTCGGAGCGCACGGTCCATACCGGCAATTCCTATTGCGCTGAGCAAACCGCCAATTGTCGTGGGGATCAGGCATACAAATAGAGAAATAAATGCTGCAATTGTGATGGGAGTATTTGCATAATCCCCAAATGGTTTCAGCGTCACGCAGACAATCACAAAGATCAGCGTAAATCCGGCAAGCAATATAGTCAATGCAATTTCATTGGGCGTTTTCTGACGGGAAGCGCCTTCTACCAGGGCTATCATTTTATCCAGAAAACTTTCGCCAGGTTCTGTCGTCACACGCACCTTTATCTTATCGCTTAATACTTTGGTTCCTCCAGTGACGCTGGACTTGTCTCCTCCGGATTCCCGGATTACTGGTGCACTTTCTCCGGTAATTGCACTTTCATCAATGGTCGCGATGCCTTCTATAATTTCTCCGTCCATAGGAATGGTATCACCGGCTTCACAAATGAAAATATCACCTTTTCTTAGTTGTGAGGAAGGCACGATTTTAACTTCATCCACAAAAATTTCTCCGACGGGAAATACCTTTTTTGCCGGCGTGTCCTCACGCGTTTTACGTAAACTATCAGCCTGTGCCTTACCTCTTGCTTCTGCAATGGCTTCAGCAAAATTGGCAAATAGCAGGGTTAGCAACAATACCACGAAGATTATAAGATTATAGGCGAGACTTCCCTGCGATTTATTCCCAGTGATTATCCAGACACAAACGGCCATCATAACGGCTGTTCCGATTTCAACCGTGAACATGACCGGATTATGAACCATCATACGCGGGTTCAGTTTTATAAAAGATTGCTTCAGTGCTTCTTTAACAAGCGCCGGTTCAAACAATTTATTGTCTCTGTTTCGTTTCATTGTGATTGTTTTTATTTCGATGCGAAAAATTCAGCAATTGGTCCGAGCGTTAATGCAGGGAAAAAAGAAAGTGCGGCTATGATTGCTATAACTGCAAAGACCATAATTCCAAAAGTACCGGTGTCGGTTTTTAGTGTCCCGGCACTTTCCGGTATATATTTCTTTTTGGCGAGGATGCCGGCTATGGCGAGCGGACCGATAATGGGCAGGTAGCGGGACAAAATCATGACAAATCCACAGGTAATATTCCAGAACGGAACACCGTCTCCCAATCCTTCAAACCCCGATCCGTTGTTTGCAGACGAGGAGGTATATTCATACAACATTTCGGAGAAACCATGATTACCAGGATTATTCAGCCATGCTGCATACGCAGTCGGATTGTGAGCATATAAATGAGAAGACAGGGCTGTAAAGGCTAGAATCAGAAAAGTGTGCAGAAGTGCAACGATGGTTGCAATCTTCATTTCTTTCGCTTCAATTTTTTTGCCTAAGAATTCCGGCGTTCGCCCCACCATCAGTCCCGAGATAAAGACTGCAATGATCATATAAATATAAAAGTTGAGAAAACCGACTCCTACTCCGCCATAGAAATCATTTACCATCATACCCAGTAAGGCAAACATGCCGGTAAGTGGAGTGAAACTGTCATGCATGGCGTTCACCGATCCGTTTGAAGTCACGGTAGTGGTAATACCCCAGTATGCGGAAGCAGCTGGTCCAAACCTGACTTCTTTTCCTTCCATACTTCCCAACGGCTGACTGATTCCCAGGTGGCTTATGGAAGGATTTCCTTTCATTTCGAGGTAAATCGAAGGAACGGCATAAATCAGAAAGCCAGCCGTCATCACTGCGAAAATCACCCAGGCCAGTCTCTTTCGTTTCAGCATATAACCTAGAGAAAAGATCATGGCAATCGGTATCAGTATGATACAAATGTTCTCAATTATATTGGTAAAATAATTTGGGTTCTCCATTGGCTGGGCGGAATTGGCACCAAAAAAACCACCTCCGTTGGTGCCCAATTGTTTTATAGCGACCATAGCCGCAGCAGGTCCGCGACTTACGTTTACCGTATCACCCTGCATCGAAATGAATTGGTCCTTTCCTTTGAACGTCATGGGTGTTCCATTAAATAAAAGGAGTATTGCAACAACGATGGAAAGTGGTAATAAAATGCGGGTGCAGGACTTGATAAAGTAGTTATAAAAGTTGCCCAGTTTTTCAGTAGTTCTTTCCTTCATGGCATTAAACACCATGGCACAAACAGCCATTCCGGCACCGGCGCTGATGAACTGAAATAACATGAGGATCAGCTGACCCAGGTAAGATACACCGGTCTCCCCAGAATAATGTTGCAGGTTTGTATTTGAAATAAAACTGATGGTCGTATTGAAAGCCAGATCGGCCGACATGGAAGGGTTCCCATCCGGATTGAGCGGAAGCCAGCTCATGTTCATAAGGATGAACATGGAAAAGACGGCCCAGACCAGGTTGATCGTCAACAGGGCAAGCAGGTGCTGTTTCCAATTCATTTCTTTTTCCGGATGAATACCACCAGCCCTGAAAAATAATTTATCGACCGGTGCCAGTACCGGATCAAGCCAGGTCTTCTGCCCTTCGTACACTTTGGCAATGTAACGGCCAAGGGGAATAGCCAGCAGTATGGTTACCAGATACATAACGACGACACCGAGGATTTCTGTGCTCATGATGAAATTGATTTAATTGATTAGAACTTTTCCGGTTTGACAAGTACATAACACAAGTACATAAAAACCAGGATCGATAAGATGAATAAAATCGTCATGATGATTTAAATTTTGTCAAAGAAGTCAATGGATTTAAAAAATATTAAAAAACAGATCAGAATGGAAGCGATTAAAATGATGGTCATGAACATGATTTCTGATTTTAGTCCAATAATGAATTATGGGAATCCAAAGGGAGTGCCTAAAACATGAAGAATATTCAGAATTGACGGAAAATAAATACCACAAAGGGTTTGGCGATTGTAACGGATTTATCGTGGAGGGTTTCCTGGTCTCCAACCATTTCAAAATGGTATGGTTTTTTTCAAAATGATTCGGATGAAAAACGTACGGTCATTGTTTCTGCCAGGCAGAAAAATACAGGTCGTAATGTTCAATTTTTCGATACAGTGTGGTCAGTCCGATGTTCAACAGCCTGGCAGCTTCTACTTTATTTCCTTTAGTATGTTGTAACACGCGTTCGATATGTATTTTTTCCATGTTATCGAGGTCAAAAATAGAACGATTTTTTTCCTTTTTATAATAGGTTTTTTGTAATTCAGGGGGCAAACAATCCATCGTCAGTTCTTTGCCATTCGCAAGAATAATCCCTCTTTCCAGAACATTTTTGAGCTCCCGGACATTTCCATTCCAGCCATGAAGTTTTAACTGCTCGGTAAACAACCTGCTCATTTCTTTTACGGGACTGTTGATTTTCTGCGAGAATAGTTCGAGAAAATACTGCGCCAGCACAGGAATGTCTTCCATTCGTTCGCGAAGAGCCGGAAGTCTGATTGCAAATACATTAAGCCTGTAAAACAGGTCCTTTCTGAATTTTCCCGATTCAACATCGCTTTCCATGTTGCTGTTCGTGGCAGCGATGATGCGAACATTTGCTTTGACTGGCTTTGTATCACCCAGTTTCCTAAATTCCCGGGTTTCCAGAATACGCAGGAGTTTTGCCTGGACGTTGAAATTCAATTCAGCAATTTCGTCCAGGAACAATGTTCCGCTATTTGCTTCCTCAATCAGTCCTGACTTATCATGTGTTGCTCCGGTAAATGCTCCGGCTACATGACCGAATAATTCACTTTCCAACAGATTTCCTGTGAAGGCACTGCAGTTCAGAGCGACAAAAGGGTTGCCTGCCCGGCCTCCGGATCCGTGAATAGCGCGGGCTAATAGTTCTTTACCTGTACCTGTTTCTCCAAATAGCAGAACGGTTGAATCAGTTAAAGCCACTTTTTTTGCCTGGCTGATAGATTCCTGAATAGTGGGAGATGATCCAATTATACGATCGAAGTTGAAATCTTTCTTCACCTCCTGTTCCAGCTCAAATACTTTTTTCTGAAGCTTTGCTTTATCTATTGCCTTATGGACAAGGGGTAATAATTTATCATGATCATCCCCTTTGATGATGTAATCAAAAGCACCGTTGCGCATGGCATTCACGCTGTCGGCAATCGTTCCAAAAGCCGTGAGCAGGATAATTTCGGTATTGGGGAAGGATGCCTTTGTCCGGCGGCTGAATTCAAGTCCGTTATCGTCTGGTAAGCGAACATCACAAATGATTACATCGATTGTGATTCGATCAAGAACACAGGTGGCAGATTTGCAGTCTGCCGCCTGGTAAGTCATGTAACCTTCCCCGGATAAAATTCTTTGTAAAAGGGACCTAAACTTATCCTCGTCCTCGACGACCAATATATTTCCATAGGGCATGGGACCGTTATTTTATGGACACACTGTACAAATACTTTATCTTATACATTTTCGTGTAGGGATCATAACTCATGAGTTCACTATCCTGATGGAACTCTGCATCCAGCAGATAGTGAAACCGGTTGTTATCCGGGAAAGCCGCTTTTAAATTGGCAATCGTCAGTGGCTGGATGGGTGTAAGGGCATCTTTACTGAAGAAATAGCAATCCGTTTTTAAAAGTTCCTTGCCTTTGATATGCTCCTGCTGTTCGTAACGGTAATAAAGAAAAAATTCGGTTGAATCCAGGATGCGATAGTTCTGCGCATGGTATAGACGGTAGCTGTAACGATTATTGTTCTGATGCCCTTTATAGCCATAGGCAGTTACTGCGGCCAGAACGACTACACATAAAATTGTGTTTGCGATTATAGTTTTCATGATTTAAATTTTTTATTTTTTACCAGTTGGATAATATTTCCAACCGTTTTTAGTTTTTCTCCTTCTTCATCCATGATCGTGATATGAAATTTCTTTTCCATTTCCATTAGAAATTCATATATGTCCAGTGAATCGATGCCCAGGTCGTCATGGATATTCGATGTTTCCAGCAATTGACTTTCTTCAAGACCGAACTTACTCATCATCATATCTTTCACCATAAAAGAAATGTCGTCGTCGGTTTGGGTGATATGATTCATAATGATATTTTTAAAATCTTACTAAAAAGGACAGTATGATCCTTGATTCTGAATTTACCATATCCGGTTGCCAGCCATCCCAGCTGCTAAGTGGCGGTGCAACAGAAGCGCCACTGGAAGTATAGGTGTAGTCACCCGTATTGGTATATCCTGTCGGCGAAGTGACGCCCCCCCGGCCGGCGAAATATCCTGCCAGCTTTGGTGTTCCGGGAGCGGGACCTAAATTTTGAATTGCTCTGTGAACAAATTCAATGGACAGGGTCATATTCTGGCTTGGCATATACTGTATGTTGGTGGAACAATCCCATGCATCGAATGTCGAACCCGGTCCTGTTTGTTTTTGATACAGCGTATCAGCGTATCCGGTGGGCGCCAATACGAGATACTGTCCGGGATTATGCATATAACCGCCTCCGATGGTCCATGCGAAATGATTTCCTAACCAGAAACGGTTGTAGATCATTCCGCTGATAAAATTCTGGGATGGCAGACCCTGGGTAGTGGCTGTGGATTTTGTTCCAAATGGTGCGACGCCATCCCCGCTTTCAAATCCAAAATCGCCTGTTATGCTGAAAGCAGCTTTGGTTAGAAATTTCGCTCCGGGATGATTTAAATACCTGAGTTCATAACTATTGTCGCTGTGGAAACGGTATCTGCCGGGTGCTCCTTCATCGTCTTTTCCATAATAATTATTAAATACAAAAGCAGTAGACTCCTTGGGGCGGTAATAAATCGAAACGCCTACGCCAGGTGACTGATTGAACATGCCATAACTCTGCCAGCCGTTGACAAGCCAGAGTTCAACTTTCAATTTATCAGAGGGAAAGGTTTGCAATCTCAAGCCATTAAAAAACCAGGGAGTGTTGTCGGAAGTGTAAGAAGGCTGGTAAGCCCAGTTTTCAAAATTATTGTAGGAAAACAGACCGATGTACGACATAAAAATGCCGGCGTCGAGGTTGATTCCATGCCAGACATCCCAGTGATAACCGGCATATGCTTCGCTGATGTAGCGATAAATAGTCTGCAGATCATATTGTCCTTTGTAAGAACTTCCGTCGTTTCTGGGAACGACCGTTGAACGGGTTCCGAATTGCATCATGATCCTGCCCCGGATATTGTTTACATGAATATCTCCGCCTACGCCCATAAAGGAAAGCTGAAGTTCATTGTCCCTGGCCAGCGCGGTCGATCCGACTACGGTATTGTCTATCGGCCTGTTGAATGAGTGCGAATAGTTGAAATCGAATGTTATATCACCGGTAAAATATTTTGAATCAAAAGCCGGCGGACTTGTTTTACGACTCGTTCCATTCAGCCAGGAAAAATCGCCAAAAGCAAATGGCTGGCTGGCGGGAGTATCAACAATGATGACCGGACTGTCTTTCTGGAAATGAGCAAGGGTATCAGGCGCCTGACCAAACATGCTGCTGGTATTGAATAAAAGAATGGTCGCAATAAAGACAATATGATGGATGTTCTTTTGCATAAACAGAAGATTCTTGGAGTGATTTATTTTTTTAAAATCAGATGGCAGCTTGTTCTGTATCAATTGCGCAATTGATAATGATGGTGGGCCAAAAATGGACCAGAAAGAATATTAATTTTAAGAAATGAGTCCCGAAACGCCTGCCAGTAAGGATTTCAGGGTTGTAAGTGGGAAGTAGACTGAAATTTATGCGGCAGTAAATTTCATATCAAAATGAAAATTATTTTTCACTTTGAAAGGAGTGTTGACCCTATTTAACCCAGTTTATATTCCTCGATTTTGCGGTATAATGTGGTGAGGCCGATATTCAGCAACCTGGCGGCTGCCATTTTATTGCCATGGGTATGATTCAATACCCGCTGAATATGCAATTTTTCCATACTCGACAATTCAAAGGCTGACAAAGAATGTCCCTTTTGCTTAGATGCAAGGAAATCAAGCGGCAGATTGGAAATGGACAATTCATTATCGCTGGCCAGTATAACTGCTCTTTCCATGACATTTTTTAGCTCGCGGATATTTCCTTTCCAATCATGGCCTGTCAGGTGGTCTAAAAATTCCTTACTCATACCAGTCACATGCCCGTTGGCTTTGGAAGAATAAATGCGAAGAAAATGATTAGCCAGTAAGGGGATATCCTTTTTCCGGTCACGTAAGGCCGGCAGTTCGATCGTGAAAATATTCAACCGGTAATAGAGATCCTCCCTGAACTTTCCTTCTTCAACTTCTTTTTGAAGATCCCGGTTAGTGGCGGTGATGATCCGAACGTTTACCTTTGTTGACTTTGTATCGCCGACTTTAATAAATTCACCGGTTTCCAGAACCCTTAATAATTTGGCCTGCAGGTCGAAAGCCATCTCGCCGATCTCATCAAGGAACAGGGTTCCACCATCTGCCTCTTCTATCAATCCTTTTTTATCTTTAACGGCGCTGGTAAACGAACCGGCCATATGGCCGAATAATTCACTCTCTAATAACTCCTTGCTGAATGAACTTACATTCAATGCCACGAATGGACTGCCTGCCCGCTTGCTTCCATTGTGAATGGCCTGGGCAAATACTTCTTTACCTGTTCCCGTTTCGCCCAAAAGTAAAACAGTCGCATCGGTAGGGGCGACTTTTTTGGCCAAATCAATGGCAGTACGGATCAGTTCCGATTGTCCCAATATATTTTCAAACGTGTATTTCTTTTCTACCTGCTGTTCGAGTTGGGTCACCCGTTTTTGCAGCCTGATCTTTTCCATGGCCCGGTCCAGCAGAGGGATAATACGTTCGTTATCGTCCCCTTTTGTGAGGTAATCAAAAGCGCCATTCTTGATGGACTGGACGCCGGCCGGAATATTGCCGTATGCTGTCAGCATTATAATTTCCACCTGGGGATATTTGGATTTCAGCTTCTCAATAAACTCGACGCCGTTTCCATCCGGTAGTTTCACGTCACACAGAATGACCTGAATATATTCGCGCTCCAATATGCGGAGCCCTGCTTTCAGTGTGTCAGCTTCGAAAACTAAAAAACCTTCCAGACCAATGATGCGTTTTAATAAATGCCGCAATTTTTCTTCGTCATCAATCAGGAGGACATTACCCCGGTTCATACAATTCAATATTTGATTCAAAGCTATCGAATTGTTCGAAGACAGGAAATCTGCAGCGTGAACGTTCACTGTTTTTAAATCTTCAGGGGCGAAATTGTGACATCGGAATCATGGAGATGACTACAGATAACCTAACCACCATATTCCCTTATGTGAGGCTTTATACCGGTCGTACCATTTACAAAGGGGATATAACAGTAACACAATGACTATCCATACCAGGTAAACAGTTCCAAGGCCAAAGCCGTATCCCTGCAAATTCGGCATGTAGTTGATCCATGTTGTAAACCCGATCATATCCGTCCATTTGTACCCGGTCAATTCTGCAGCCAGCATGGCAAACAGATGGATAAAATAAAGATGTAGCAAATAGTAAAACAAGGGAACCCTTCCGTAAACAGAAATGAATTTCGTGAGGCGGTTTGAAACATCCTCTGTGAGACTCAAAAAAACCAGGCCAATGCCCTCCGTTATCAGCAGGTAATCCAGTGATGGGGGATATTTGGAAATGTTAAGAAATGAAAGCAAACTATATATAGGGGATCTCTGATTTAACCAGGGAGTCTGATTTCCATACACATTGATAAATCTGACAATTATAAAAAGCAGTATGGAAGCAATACCAAGACGAAGAAGTATTTTTTTTCTTTTAGAAGCATCAAACCCATTTGCATACAAGCTACCCAAACAATAACCCAATGCCATGACGCCAATCCACGGAATGACATGATAGACTTCCAATATGGTTTCGTGGCCAACAATAAAAATTTTTTGATCGTGCAGCAAACCCCATAAAAATCCCATGGCATCATGTTCGGGAAAATGAATCCTATCGAGCAGATTGTGGCCAAAAACCAGAATCAGGCCAATCCAAAGAATTACTTTTTTTGGTAAAAATATTAATCCGGCTAAAGAGATCATACAGACACCTAAAATCCATATGACAGCAAGCAGAATAAATGAAAATCTGATGTTGAAGAACCATGCGAAATTTACAACAGTTAATTCCAGAAAAATCAGCCACAATCCTCTTTTAACCAGGAAGGAAGCCAATTCTTTTTTTGTTTTGCGCTGGCCCGAAATAAATGCGGAGGTACCGGCCAGCAATACAAATATGGGCGCGCACAAATGTGTTATCCATCGGGTAAAATAGAGCAACACCGTTGTTTTATCCAAATCCATCGGATCGAATTTAAATGCATCCGCATGGAAATAATCTCTCGTATGATCGAGGGCCATGATGATCATGATCAGCCCTCTCAGAAGGTCAATAGACTTTACCCTGCCGGTTGATAGGGTGTTCATGTGGCTGAAATTGATTCTGAAGTTAATGAATCCGTTATTATCAGGCAATTTCCGAT
>Ga0206929_1150_pt1 | contig 16946 bp, 11 predicted proteins | sample Alteio_BWOrgHeat_19_FD_152929 | JGI IMG/M metagenome (GOLD analysis project Ga0206929, IMG submission 152929) | Enriched cells from forest soil in Barre Woods Harvard Forest LTER site, Petersham, Massachusetts, United States -... | ecosystem: Environmental > Terrestrial > Soil > Temperate forest >...
CTACAGAAATAAATATAATAAGAGCGATCAACGGTCCCATTATCTTAGGTAGCGATAGCCCGGCTGCTTTCATACAAGCAAGTTCATGGTTTTCCGCCAGGTTTCCGAATGTCATAATAGAAGCAAGTAATATAGCCAGTGGAAGCGCTAGCGGCACCAGTGTTAAGGTAACAAACAGCAATAGTTTACCTATTATCCGGAATGACAGGCCTTTTCCAACCAGGTCATCTATATATACGAACACAAATTGCATAAGAAATACAAAAAGAGCAATAGCCAGAGTCAAGGCCAAAGGCCCCAGAAATGACTTAAGCATATACTTATACAATACTTTCATTCGGTGTAAAGATACCGTAAAAACGAAAAATAAGAGAAAAGAGTATGGGAAAGCTAAGTGATAAAGAACAAATTTTTACTTTTGCCCAATACCTTATCATGATTAACAATAGAAAATTAGTTGTTGTATTACCGGCATATAATGCTGAAAAGACTCTTGAGCAAACGTATAAAGAGATTCCTTTCGATATTGTTGATGAAGTTGTGCTTGTTGATGATGCCAGCCGTGATAAAACGGTTGAGGAAGCAGCCCGCATTGGTATTAAGCATGTTATAAAGCATGAAAAAAATAAGGGGTACGGCGGTAACCAAAAGACGTGTTACAATAAGGCACTTTCATTAGGCGCTGATATAGTGATAATGCTGCATCCTGATTACCAGTATACACCTAAGCTGATTCCTTCTATGGCTAATATTATAGCCCAGGATCTGTATCCTGTAGTTATGGGGTCAAGGATTTTGGGTAAGGGCGCATTAAAAGGCGGAATGCCCATGTACAAGTATATTTTCAACAGGTGTCTCACGCTTACCCAGAATATTCTGATCGGCCAGAAGCTTTCAGAATATCACACAGGTTACAGAGCTTTTTCACGCGAGGTGCTTGAAACAATACCATTCGACCGTTGTTCTGATGATTTTGTATTCGATAATCAAATGCTATCGCAAATTTTCATGGCAGGTTTTGAAATTGGCGAAATTACATGTCCTACTAAATATTTTGAAGAGGCTTCATCAATCAATTTCAGCCGCAGTGCTACCTACGGAATGGGAGTTTTAAAGACTTCTTTGGTCCATCTTTTTCAACGTATGGGATTGATACATTCCCCATTATACGAAATGAAAAAGAAGAAGGTGTAGCCTGTAAATTTGTAAATTTGTATTCCTGAATCTTCTAAACCATATTGTTATGTCTAACGCATTCTATAAAGTACCACCAGCAAAGAACGAACCCGTAAAATCATACGCACCTGGAACCTCTGAAAGGGAAGAGTTGAAAAAGACTCTTAAGGAATTCATGAAAGCGCATAAGGATATTCCAATGCATATTGGTGGGAAAGAAGTACGCACTGGTAAAACAATTTCTATTAGTCCGCCGCATAACCATAAACATGTTGTGGGGCAATATCATAAAGGCGATAAATCTCATGTAAAGAAAGCAATAGAAGCGGCTATGAAGGCTAAAGAAGATTGGAGCAATATGCCATGGGAGCAGCGTGCAGCAATTTTTCTTCGTGCAGCTGACTTGATGGCTGGCCCTTATCGTGCGGCTATGAATGCTGCTACAATGATAGGACAATCGAAAAATGCATACCAGGCTGAAATTGATGCAGTATGCGAATTGGTTGACTTTTTCCGTTTCAATGTGCAGTTCATGACCGAAATATATCATCAGCAACCAGAATCACCTGCTTTAACATGGAACCGTACAGAACATCGCCCACTTGAAGGTTTTGTATTTGCATTAACGCCATTTAATTTTACTTCCATTGCCGGTAACCTGCCATCTGCTCCTGCATTAATGGGTAATACTGTGGTTTGGAAACCATCGAATACACAGATATATGGCGCAAATATGATAATGGAGATATTTGAGAAAGCGGGCTTGCCTCCTGGTGTTATAAATCTTATTTACGTTTCAGGTCCTGAAGCAGGAGATGTAATATTCTCTCATAAAGATTTTGCAGGTATTCACTTTACCGGTTCTACCGAAGTATTCAACGGAATATGGAAAACAGTGGCAAACAATATGGATACCTATAAATCATACCCTCGCCTTGTAGGAGAAACAGGAGGAAAAGATTTTGTAGTTGCTCATGCTTCTGCCGACCCTAAAGTGGTGGCCGTAGCACTTGCCCGTGGTGCTTTTGAATATCAAGGGCAGAAATGTTCCGCTGCTTCACGAGCTTATGTTCCAGCATCAATATGGAAAGATGTTAAAAAGCACTTGTGCGATGATCTTGCCTCATTTAAAATGGGTGACGTAGAAGATTTTTCGAATTTCATCAATGCAGTAATCGATGAAAAATCGTTTGATAAGATCAGTAACTATATAGCAAATGCAAAAAAAGATAAGGATGCAACCATAATTGCAGGTGGTAAGTGTGATAAATCAAAGGGTTATTTTATTCAACCTACCGTTATTCAAACAACCAACCCGTATTACACCACCATGTGCGAAGAAATATTCGGCCCGGTCTTAACTGTATACGTATATGATGATAAGAAATTTGAAGCCACACTTGATATAGTTGATAAAACATCAGGCTATGCATTAACGGGTGCTATATTGGCAAATGACCGTGATGCAATTGTATTGGCCACCCGTAAACTCACCCATGCAGCAGGTAATTTTTATATTAACGATAAACCCACCGGTGCAGTAGTAGGGCAGCAACCTTTCGGTGGCGCCAGAAAATCGGGTACAAACGATAAGGCAGGTTCAATGATCAATTTGTTGCGTTGGGTATCTCCGCGCAGTATAAAAGAAAATTTTGTACCGCCTACTGATTACCGTTACCCTTTCCTGCAAGAGGAGAAGAAAGGGAAATAGCATTTCGGTAAACGGCCTCCAGTTTGGCTGCAATTACTTTTTCTGTGAATTTACTTTTGGCATCTTCAGCAATTTTTAGTGGTGTAAATGAGCTATATTTGTTATGGATATCGAGCATTTTCTGCGCCATATCGCCAACATCATTAGGTTCACATGTGAGCCCGTTTCTATCGTTAATGAAATCTTCCGGCCCTTTACATCGGGTTGTTAATACAGGGTTTCCACGAAACAATGATTCGGCTGCAACCATTGAGAAGCTTTCTTTTTCAGATGAAATAACAATAACATGTGAGCTATCCATCTGTTTTATAATTTCAGAAGTTTCGATATATCCCAATAAATGAATTTGTGCCTGCATGCCAAGTGAATTCACAAGGCTTGTAAGCTCTTTCCATAATTCCCCATTCCCAGCTATATTAAGATGTACCTGCATATTGCCTTTAAATGTTTTTGCAAATGCTTCTATTAATATATCATGACGTTTTATTCGGGCCAACGAACCAACACTCAAAAAATAAAAGGGGTTTGTGCTTTTAGGAAACGTAGGTAAGGGAACATTTGCAAAATCATTGTTTATCATGTTCGGCAACATAACAAAAGGAACATGAAATAGTTGACTGTTATATTCAGCATGAAAATTACTCACAGCTATTCTAATTGCAGCATGTTGTATCATTTCCAATCGTTCTTCTTTAGTTTCATATGTAGTAAAGTGGCTTACCTTATCAGTAAATACTGTGTGTTCGGTAATAACATAGGGGATATTAAATGTCTTGCTTAAATATGCCGTGATGTAGCAATAGTTTGCCACCCCATGATGATGGATAATATCAGGTTTCCCATTTAATTCGATGTAGTGCCTAAGAGTCTTCTCAATATAATTGAAGAATGCTTTTTTCTGTGATTGAAGAGGGTTAGATAGAAATCGTGTTGGAGTAATGTTTACAAAATTGCCTTCAATAGGTGCCACGTTTCGTCCCTTGATCCAATGAGTCAAGGGCTCTCCTTTTATTTTTTTTTGGAACCATTGCATTAAACTAAAATATTGGAACATAAATATGGCGACCTTATTACCGGCATCTATTAATGCATCAGCCTGGTCACGTACGAATACTCCACCCGTGTCTCCTGGTGTGGGATACCAGGTAGAAATAATTGCAATATGTAGTTTCTTTTCCGGCACTATACTAAATTGAGTTTTCTTTTTAATCGGAAATGATTCCAGTTAGCGCAACCTGCTATTGACTTTATTCTTTTTAATGCTTTATCTTCCTGTGGCAGAATTTTGTAATTCTTTACATCAAAAACATTGTATGCTTTTTTAGCAAAATCAAATTGTGCTTTATCAAAGACAAGCCCACCTCTTTTTAATAAGAAATAACGCAGCATGTTAAGTGTTGTTTCTTTATCGGGATATTTAGCGTATGAATATGCGTAGCCCTTAATTAAGTTATATCTTATATGTATCAGTTCAGCTATTTCTTCCAGTTTGTGCTGTTTAGCTAACCAATAAAGTATGGTTGCGTATTCGTTGTCGAACTCTGCTTCTTTGCTTTCTGATTTTGAGTCAGCATGGCTGCGAAAGAATACCAATGGTTCATGGAGGGTTTTGACCGACTTAAGGCCATATTGCTGTAAATATTTTATCCATAATTCCCGATCCATAACATAATGCAAAGCATTATTAAGGGGCATAAACTCATTCATTGTTTTCCTCCTGAAAAATGTAGCAGGTTGGTTAATATCAGGAAACCGCAAATGAAATTCAAGGTTTCTTGTTTCAGTAACTGTAGTTTCTCCCTTTTCCTGTTTACCCGTTTTATCAAATAAAATACTTGGACCACAAACCATATTAACAGATGGATCTACGAATGCCTGAAGAACTTTATCTAATACATGTGAAGGGTAGTAGTCGTCGCTATTAAGCCAGCCTATAATTTCGCCGGTAGCTTTTGCAAAACCTTTATTAACTGCATCACTTTGCCCCTTGTCTGGTTCACTTACCCAATAGGTAAGTTTATCAGCGTATTTTTCCAGAACCTCTTTCGAATTATCTGTACTTCCTCCATCAATTATTACATGCTCCAGGTCAATAATTCCCTGGCTAGAAACGGAAAGTATATTTTCTTCGAGGTAGCGCCCTTGATTATAACTGGGGGTAATGATACTTATCCTCGGCTGCATTTTTACAATCCCTGCAACTGGTCAAGAATAATATGCAATATGGTTGAATGCAGATTCTCTACAATTCCGTAGCTGCGAGTAGGTATAATAATGTTTGCATCGCCCATTTTACCAAGCGAATTATCTTTATTGAACCCACTAAAGGTTATTACCTTGCCACCAATTTCTTTTGCCTTCCTTACTGCATTCAGAATATTCTTCGATTCACCTGAGCTGCTGATTGCAACAAGCAGGTCGCCCGGCATGAACTGGAACCCTATCCATTCTTCCATTGCCTTTTCCCAGCCATAATCGTTAGCAAAGCATGTTATCATGGCTGCATCGGTAAATGAAGATGTACGTTTGCTCATCATCTTCATGTAATCTTCCATCATGTGTGAGCAAATGGAATTTGAACCACCATTGCCGATGAAAGAAATGCGGTTATGTGCACGTAATAATTCCATTGCTTTTTCCATCGCCGATTTAACTTCAGGTGATGAGAGGTAAGCAGAAAACTCTTTATGATATAATTCAAGTTGTTTCATAATCGTAATCAATAAAATATAGTGCAAAAATAAGCATTTATAGGCTTTAAATTTTATTTTAATAAAAGGCATGAACCTTTTCTTAAATGTGCTTATTTTTATAATCTTTGTAACATAATGGCAAAAGCAGCTGTAAAAGAATCGGAAGGCACCCCGTTAATGAGGCAATATCAGGGCATTAAGGCTAAATACCCTGATGCTCTATTGTTGTTCCGCGTGGGCGATTTTTACGAGACTTTTGGGGAAGATGCAGTAAAAACTTCTGCTGTTTTAGGTATTGTTCTTACCCGAAAATCATTAGGGTATGGGGCAAATACAGAATTGGCCGGGTTCCCTTACCATTCATTAGATATGTACCTGCCAAAATTAGTACGTGCAGGGCATAGGGTTGCCATTTGCGACCAGCTGGAAGACCCTAAGATGACCAAGACCATTGTGAAACGTGGTATTACTGAACTGGTTACTCCCGGTGTTTCATATAACGATAAAGTACTTCAGCATAATGCCAATAATTTCCTTGCAGCAGTATTTTGGCAAGGTAAACAGGCAGGGGTTTCATTTTTAGATGTTTCAACCGGGGAGTTTTTACTAGCAGAAGGAGACAGAGATTATGTAGAAAAGCTATTGCAAAGTTTTCAGCCAACTGAGGTTTTATACCCTAAGGATAAAAAGAAAGAATATACAGAAATTTGGGGTGAAAAATTCTATAATTACCCACTTGAGGGATGGATATTTACCCAGGATTACGGACGTGAAACACTGTTAAAGCATTTTGGCACCAAATCATTAAAAGGTTTTGGTGTTGAGGGCATGAATGAGGCTGTAATTGCAGCCGGTGCTGTATTGCATTACCTGGCCGATACACAACACGACAAGGTTCAGCACATTAACAAGATTGCAAGAATAGAGCGCGACCATTTTGTCTGGCTCGACGAATTTACCATTCGTAACCTTGAACTTATTCAACCATTGCATGATAGAGGCAAGTCCTTAATGGAAGTTATAGATAAAACATCTTCACCAATGGGTTCGCGCTTGTTGCGCAGATGGATAACGTTTCCGCTTAAGGAAAAAGCATTGATCGAGGAAAGACTTGATATTGTTGATTTTCTGTTGAGGCATGAAGAGTTTTTTGAAAAGACCGAGCAACAGATAAAAACGATTGGCGACCTTGAACGTATTATTTCAAAGGTGGCAGTCGCCAGAATATCGCCCCGTGAAGTTGTTCAACTAAAAAATGCGCTACGTTCAATTGAAATTATTCAGCAAGATTGTACTTCAACTGAAAATGTTTACCTGAAGAAAATTGCAGAACAATTCAATCCTTGCAAAACTATGTCGGAAAGGATTGAGGCAGAGATTATGCCTGAACCACCTGCATTGGTAAATAAGGGAAATGTAATTTCAAAAGGAATAAATCCTGAATTAGATGAGCTAAGGGAAATTGCTTTTTCGGGCAAGGATTACTTAGTGCAGATACAACAACGTGAGGTTCAACGTACGGGCATACCATCGTTAAAGGTTGGTTTCAATAATGTATTTGGCTATTATTTAGAGGTAACTAATACACACAAGGATAAGGTTCCACCCGAATGGATACGTAAACAAACGCTTGCTAACTGCGAACGATATGTAACGGAAGAGTTGAAGCAGTATGAAGAAAAGATATTAGGTGCAGAGGAAAAGATATTGCACCTGGAAGAGAAGTTATATAATGAATTAGTATTGGCACTTGCTGACTACGTGATGCCGGTACAGCTTAATGCTTCACTTGTAGCGAGACTTGACTGCCTTATTTCATTTGCTAAAGTTGCAAAGCGAAATAATTATATAAGGCCTCACATAAAAGATGATAACAGTTTAGATATTAAGAGTGGAAGGCATCCGGTTATTGAACAGCAATTACCACCGGGTGAACAATATGTATCGAATGATGTGTTCCTTGATGATGATACACAACAAATAATGGTTATTACAGGTCCTAACATGTCTGGTAAATCTGCTTTATTGAGGCAAGTAGCTTTAATAGTAATTATGGCGCAAATGGGCTGTTTTGTTCCTGCCCAGCATGCAGAAATAGGTATTGTGGATAAGGTTTTTACAAGGGTAGGGGCATCAGATAATATTTCTTCTGGTGAATCTACTTTTATGGTAGAGATGAATGAAACAGCAAGCATTCTGAATAACATATCTGATCGTAGCTTGATTCTTTTAGATGAAATAGGGCGTGGTACAAGCACCTATGATGGTATTTCAATTGCCTGGGCTATAGTCGAATATTTACATGAGCATGCTACAGGAAAAGCAAAAACACTTTTTGCTACACACTATCATGAACTGAATGAAATGGAAGTGTTGTATAAACGAATAAAAAATTTCAACGTTTCAGTAAAGGAAGTTGGAAATAAGGTAATATTCCTGCGTAAGTTAACTCCTGGTGGTAGTGAACATAGTTTTGGTATACATGTGGCACGCATGGCCGGTATGCCGGTAAAGGTTGTGCAGCGTGCGGCAGAGGTTCTTAAGCAACTTGAAAATACACATAGTCCCGCATTAACCAATGGCCAATCAAAAGAGCTAAGGAAAGAGGATGACTACCAATTAAGCTTCTTTCAATTAAATGATCCATTGCTGGAAGAAATACGGGAAGAGATCCAGAAAACTGATATAGATTCTCTCAGCCCGCTAGATGCTCTTGTTAAATTAAACAAGATAAAGAAACACATAGAGGGTAAATAACCTTCTATCGTAAACGTGAGCGGGATTCTTTTTCTGCTTCTTTTTTACAATCGTCTACATAACCTTGTGCATCATCAACTCCACGGTCAAGTGCTTTCTGAAAGTAATCGCAGGCATCCTGGCCGGCATTGTGCATAAACAATGCAACTTTATAGTATGCTTCTCCGTCACCTGGTTTTAAGCGGATCAACTGCTTGTAATCATATTGAGCTGATGCATCTTTATTCATATTCTCTGCATCCTCTGCTCTATGCTTATAAGCATCTGCAAAGTTCGAATTCATATTAATGGCCTTAGTAAGGTCATTAAAGGCTTCCTGGTATTTTTGTTTGGTTTCAAACATAAGTGCTCTGCGATAATAAGCTTGGTAACTTGAGGAATCAAGTTTCAAAGCAGAGGTATAGTCCATTAATGCAGAGTCTGGCTTGCCGAGGCCATCATACGCTGCTCCTCTGTAAGCATAATATGTTGCAGAATCCGGGCTTAAAAGAACTGCCAGATTTAAGTTAGGCAATGCTTCTTTATACTCCTTTAAATCAACAGAATTTTTACCCTTGGTAAAATATTCTGCAGCACACATCCAGCAAAAATTCATTGTATACAAATCTTTTGCTTTCCTCATTGTATCACTCAACATAAGAGCTTTACCGGTATAAATACATGCATTTATTTTATCGCCCGCTGCTTTCAGTAAAACACCCATCTGGTAATTCGGTTCTGCATAACGTTCATCCAACTTTGCAGCCATAATAAAGTCAGCACGTGCACTGTCAGTTGAATGTAAACCAAGTCGCGCCATACCTCTTTCGCAATAGGCGAGTGCCCATTGATGTTCATATGTAAAGTTTGGGAACAGAAAGTTTTTCTGAAATACACCACAAGTATCATATGTTTTAACCTTCTGCATATATGCAGGGATCTGGCTACTGAATGATGTAATATATTTTGTGAAATTATTTTCAGCAGAAGCGTAATTTTTCGCCATTAAAGAACCTTCGGCTGTTTGCAAGGCAACATCATTTTGCGCCAATGCATGGAAAATGTTTACGAGTAGTAGAAGTGGAATAAAAAGTAAATGTTTCTTCATATTGCAATTTTTTTCGAGCAATGCAAATCTAATAAGAAACTATTAATAATGTAAATTATGTTATTAAGTCCTTGGAAAGAGGGATTTCAATGTGAAATATATAAGAAAATAAGATTATTGAAAGATCATTTTCTTATAATGGTAACAAACCCTTTTTTTAATTCATGGTTCTCAAGTGTAAGAATATAGAAGTAAGTTCCGTCGCATTCCCTTCCCCCATTCCAGTTGTTGTTATAGTTTTGAGAATAATACACTTGTTGTCCCCATCGATTATATATCTGCAGGTTGCTATACGGGTATTTGTCAATATTAATTATGCGAAAAACATCATTATTGTCTCCGCTACCCGGAGTGAAAACATTGGGTACCTGAACATCGCAAGGTGCTACGTTAATAATAATTGAGTCATGATCATATTCACAGGCCCCTGTATCAAGTAAACTAATTTGCCTTGCACCGGAAGAGCCCCAGCTTAATACGTAAGGGCCGAAACCACTTCCCGATATAATATTTGCATCATTCGGAAAAGTCCAGATAGGGGTATGATTGGAATTACTATCAGGAAAACTTATGCTTACTTTATCGTTAGGGCAAATAGAATCGTAAGGAAGAGCACTAATGTTTAGAGGAGTAGTACCTCCTCTAAAGCTATGACCACTCAAAAATACACCTGAATCCCAAAGTGAATCGTGGGCATCAGCAATTGCAATTTTTATATGGTAAGACTGACCACAGTTAACCGGAGAAATGGCTTTCATTATTTTAGTGAAGCCTGCATACCCAACTGTTTTACCCGTTACATTATTTATATAATAATTCGAGTTGCTGCCGCAGCATCCGGGAACCACACTTGGGGGACAACGGCAGGAACCACCATTCAGTGTATTGATAGAAATGGGAGTACTGGTACCGGGAATCAGCGCAATGTTTTTTGTTCCGGCAATTCCGGGTCCGCTGATAAAAAAGCCAAATACATCATTTACTTTGCAACATGTGTATTGAAGATATTCCTGCGAGCCAAATGCAAAATCAAAACTTACGGTATCTGAATAGGGAGTAAAGTCAAACTGAAGTATACAGGCATCGTACGTTGTATATCCACAAATAGCAGTTAATGCCGAATCGCCGGGCTGGTGGTTATATACGCCTGTACTTCCTGTGCCCGATGAATCGAAAGGCCCCGCTGCAATTTCGACACTTCCGGTGGTCATAAGAATACCGTCTTTTAACCCGATATTTGAATGTGTTCCGTCAAAGTATCCTATAGCCCTGTTTACACCGGTGTATGAAATATTAGATACGGCTATGTTATTACTTAAAAGTACATTATGAACAAGATATTGTGGCGAAAGGTTAGTGTCGACAATAAGCTGCCCTTGTAGGTTTTGAACAACCAAAAGAATCAGAATAACTAATGCCAATTTTCTTAATTTCTTCACAAAGAAGGCTAAAGCAACAAAGTTAGGAAATAATGTGCGGTAGATAGAATAGAAATCGCATATTTGTGAACACTTTTTTAATAGTTAAAACTAAATATTTCTGATATGAAAGAGATCAAAGAATATGTAAACGCAAATAAACAGCGTTTTATTGATGAACTGATTGAGTTTTTAAGCATACCATCAGTAAGTGCCGATCCGGCTTACAAAAAAGATGTAGCCAGAACTGCTGAATGGGTAAAAAAGTCGTTGCTTGATGCGGGCGCTGATAAAGCAGAAATTGTTACAACAAAAGGACATCCTATAGTATTTGCTGAAAAAATAATAGATAAAAAACTGCCAACCGTACTTGTTTATGGGCATTATGATGTTCAGCCACCTGACCCTATGGATCTTTGGACATCACCTCCATTTAAACCCGTAATAAAGGATGGTAAAATATTTGCACGCGGCGCCTGCGATGATAAAGGCCAGGTGTATATGCATGTAAAGGCATTTGAACTTATGATGCGTAAAAAAAATGTACCATGTAATATTAAATTTTTGATCGAGGGTGAGGAAGAAGTAGGTTCCGACTCGTTAGGCGATTTTGTTAAAAAGAACAAAAAGAAACTCGCAGCTGATATAATTCTTATTTCCGATACTGATATTATAGCAAATGATGTTCCTTCAATTACTATTGGCTTAAGAGGACTAAGCTATGTACAGGTTGAAGTTACCGGTCCAAACAGAGATTTACATTCTGGCGTATACGGTGGGGCAGTGCCTAATCCCATCAATGTGTTATGTAAAATGATCGATTCGATGAAAGATAAGGACGGTCATATAACCATTCCAGGATTTTATAAAGATGTGGTAAAGGTGTCGGCAAACGACCGTAAAGAATTGAATCGCGCACCTTTCAGTTTAAAGGAATATCAAAAAGATTTGGATATAAAGGAAGTAGAAGGTGAAAAAGGATTTACAACTGTAGAGCGTACCTCTATACGTCCAACATTCGATGTAAATGGAATTTGGGGCGGCTATACAGGTGAGGGCGCTAAAACTGTAATTGCTTCGAAGGCATATGCTAAAATATCAATGCGACTAGTGCCAAACCAGGATCCACATAAAATTACTGAATTATTTACCAAGCATTTTCAAAAAATAGCTCCTAAATCAGTAAAAGTGAAGGTTACGCCACATCATGGCGGAGACCCGGCTCTGTTAGAAACAACATCGATTGGGTACAAAGCTGCAAGTAAGGCGATGGAAACTACGTTTGGTAAAAAACCAATACCTACACGTAGCGGAGGCAGTATACCAATTGTTGCTCTTTTTAAAAAGGAATTGGGTCTTGATTCCATATTATTCGGGTTTGGTTTGAATTCCGATAATATTCATTCTCCTAATGAACATTACGGAATATTCAATTATTTGAAAGGAATTGAAACCATAGCACTATTTCATCATTTGTATGCTGAAAGTGCCTCAAAATGAGTAGGATATAAAATAAATCTCCCTGAATTTGTTTCCTACAGTAAATTGAATACATTTGCTCTCATTTTTCACTTAAAACTGAACGTTATGAATACAGGGGTACTTAAGAATTGGGTAATAGCACTTATTGCATTTATTTTTTTAGCTAACGGAGATGTGTTCTCTCAGGCAAGGAGTATTACAGAAGAAACGGAACCTGTTTTTGCTCATTGGCAAAAGACCTTAGGGCACATGAAAAGGAAACTTGCTTTAAGCAAGGAAGATTTTCAAACTTTCTTACGATTTAATAAATCCCGTCTTGATTCTGATCGACTTAACTTTATGCGGAGAATTGTTACAGGTAATATAACCGCCTCCAATGTTGACAGCTATATGGCTGCTCAGGAATCGCAATATTTTTACCTATACAAAAAATTTGAAGAAATAAAGAAAGAGTATCCATCTTCAGTTGCAGAATTTTCAAGCAACGGACTGCGTAAGCCATTGAACACTTGTAACCCTGGTTGTACCAATATTGATTTTGAAAATGGTACGCTTAGCGGTTGGAATGCATACTATGCTCAAAATAATTCTGGCTCTTCTTTTAGTTTTTCGAATCCTGTCGGTGGACCATGTGGTAATGTTACGGGCGCTGCGAATGATCCAACCACTAATCTTGGAGGAACAGGTAATGACTACCAGGTAGCAATAATGACGGGTGGAAATGATCCAATTGTTCCTTCTGTTCCAAGAGTTTCTCCTTTTGGTGGAAAGTATTCCGTTAGAGTGGGTGATAGCACAAACCCTAACCAGGGAATGGCCATACTTAACCAAACTTTTATGGTAACTGCAGCTAATACTGACTTTACATACCAGTATGCTGTGTTTCTTGAGAACCCGAACCACCCGTATCATGAACAACCATTTTTTAATGTTGCTTTACTTGACCAGAATGGTGATACCATACCACATTGTGGATCTTACAATGTGGTATCTCAGTCAGGTATTAATGGATTTAAATCGGTTTGGTATGCACCCGATGGTGATTCGGTTTATTATAAAAACTGGACAGTAGTATTTGCTTCGTTAAAGGCTTATGTTGGACAATGCGTAACTATACAGTTTAAGTCCTCTGACTGTGCTCTGGGCGGCCACTTTGGTTATGCATATGTTGATGCATCCTGTAGTTCACTAGGCTTAATTTCATCTTCACCTGCACTGTGTGGTCAAAAATATATTACACTAACTGCTCCTCCTGGTGGCGCTTCTTATTCATGGACAGGTCCTACAAACGGAATCGTTGGTACAGACACTACCCAATCAATTAAAGCAGATAGCGCAGGAAATTATACCGTAATTGTAACACCGGTTACCGGAAAATTCTGCGCCGATACAATTACAATAAATATTCCTAAGGCTCCTGGCCCACCTCCGGTGCCATTCTTTACAGCTGATACAGTTTGCGTAGGCAGTGCTACAACATTTACAAATTTGTCTAATCCGGGCCCTGGTGCAGGCGTTTCTTTCTATTGGGATTTTTATAATTTAGGAAAAACAAATGACTCATCTGCAAATCCTACCTGGACTTATAACACAGCCGGAACATACACCGTTAAACTAACTGAAATAAATAATGGATGTGGTACGGATACGCTTATAAAAGTAGTTGTAGACCCTTCATCTACAATATCTTTTACTGCGGCTGATAGTGGATGCTCAGGTTCTGCAGTTGTTTTTACAAACACTTCTAACGGTGGTGGACCATATGTATGGAATTTTGGTGACGGTACCACTTCAAGTTCTGTTAGCCCATCTCATACTTATCCGAGTGCTAATACCTATACAGTTACATTGAAAGGCTTAGGTGCTACCAAATGCGGTAGTGATTCTGCAACAGAAGTAATAACAGTTAATGCCGGTGGACCAACTCTTACCATATCCGGTACCAGCCCTATATGTCCCGGAGCAAGCGATGTATTGACTGTTTCAGGAGGTGGATTTCCTATAACTTTGGGTTATCAGTGGAGTACTGGTGCTAATGGAAGCAGTATAACAGTTTCACCTTTGGTTACTACAACATATACTGTTGATGGTATACCAGATCCTTTTTTCGGTTTTAAATGTGGCGGACAGGCTACTTTCGTAGTGGTTGTAAGCTCTGGTCTGAATGATAGTATTGTAACTAAACCAGATACTATATGTAGTGGTCAGGTAGATACATTGATAGTGGCAGGTACACCTGGAACATCATACTCATGGAATACAGGTGCAACAACCGATACTATTAAAGTGAGCCCTACGGTTACAACAACTTATTCTGTTACTGTTGGAGGAGGAACGTGCGCAACTAACCGTACGGCTACTGTTATTGTGCTAAGTGCAACGTCTCCTTCATTAACATTATCAAGGGATACTTTATGTCCGGGAGATACTGCCATGCTGCGGGTTAGTGGTGGAAGCAGTTATACCTGGAGCACTGGAGCTACAACAACTTCTATTATTGTAGGGCCTGCTAAAACTACTACATATTCAGTGATAGTTCATTCTAAGTGCAGAGCAGATACGACCTTAACAAAGGTGCTACGTATAGTAAACTATCCTAATCCACAAATAGTAGGGCTAGATACAATATGTGCGGGCAATACTGATTTATTGATAGCTAAAGGTGGAATAAAAATAACCAAGTATTCATGGAGTACAGGTGCTACAACCGATTCAATAACAGTGAGCCCTGCAATTACGACTGTATATAAGCTTACCGAATCAAATGGTGGCTGTTCGGCTTCGGTGCAGAAGAAAGTTACAGTTATTAGTAACACTGCACCTTCTATATCACCGCATAGTGATAGTATTTGTACCGGCACTTCGGTTCCTCTCAGTGCAACCGGAGGTGGTACCTACTTGTGGAGTACAACTGAAACAACGAGCAGCATTACTGTTAGCCCGATTAATACAACAACGTATTCTGTAACGGTTCATTCGCAATGCCGCCCGGATACCACCATGTCCGTTGTAATAAGTGTATTTACAGTACCGGTTCCTACTATAACTGCACCCGATACAATTTGTTCGGGTAACAGCGATGTGTTGCATGCAAATGGTGGAACTGTAGGAATTACAAAATACGTATGGAGTACCGGTGGTACAGCTGATAGTATTAAAGTAAGCCCTGCTATTACAAGCACATACACAGTTACCGAAACAAATGGAAAATGTTCTGCCCAGGCTACCAAGGTAGTTACTGTAATTAGCAGTTCAACTCCGGCAATTACATTGTTCCATGATAGTATTTGTCCTGGTGTGCTTGATTCTGTTCAGGCAACGGGTGGAGGTAAATATATCTGGAGCACAGGTGCTACCACAAGCACAATAACTGTAAATCCGTCTATAACAACAACATATTCGGTAACAGTTCATTCATATTGTGTAGGTACTGTTCCGCTAAATGTTGTACTGCACGTGGTTCCTTTACCGGTTCCAACTATTGCAGGCAATACCCCTATTTGTCCTGGTACACCTGATGTTCTTTCTGCAGGTGGTGGAATTGCCGGAACCAAGTATGTGTGGAGCACAGGCGCTTCAACATCTACCATAACTGTAAACCCTAAAACCCAAACAGTTTATACGGTTACAGAATCTAATGGCGCATGTACTGCATCTAAGAATGATACAATTTTCATGAAACCTTCACCAAATGTGGTTATTACAGGTAATAATCCAACTTGTTCGAATGAGCCCTTGACGTTGACAGCTACAGGCGGTACAAGTTATATATGGAACACTGTACCTCAGCAAACAGGTAGCACTATAACATTCCAGCCAACTTCGTCAGGAACTATTTGGGTGGTTGCTACAGGCCCTTCAGGTTGTGCGGATACAACGCCGGTTAATATTACTGTTACAACGGCTCAATTAGTTACAGCATGTTGTGATACTTCAATTGCATTGGGATCTTCAGTTCGTATTGTGGCTGGCGGAGTTAGTTCATATGCATGGAACCCGCAGGCAACAACAGGCTGTTCTACTTGTGCCAGTACACTTGTAACACCTACGGTAACTACTACATATACGGTTACCGGAACGGATGCAAGCGGATGCGTGAGTACAGCTACTGTTGTTATTTCTATAGAGTGTGCGGATTTTCAGGTGCCTAACGTATTTACACCGAACAATGATAAGATCAATGATATGTTCGTTATTCACGCTGAACACGAACCGGCGTACATGATAGAGATATATGACAGGTGGGGTGTAAAGGTATTTACTTCAAATGACCCTACTGATTATTGGAATGGTAAGATAAATAACACAGGTGCAGAGGCATCAGATGGTGTTTATTATTATATCATTAAATCGAGTTGCGGTTCAGAAGATTACAACAAACATGGTTTTGTTGAGATTTTGAGGAAATAATAAGTAATATCTATTTTGTAAAAAAGGGAGGATTTTAACGGATCCTCCCTTTTTTATTGTTTTTTTACAAAACTATAACGATTTAGATTGTTGAAAATAGTGTTATATGCATATAATTATAAATGTATATCTTTGAGAATACCTATTCATCGAAGTAGTGCATAATGAAATGTATTCTTAAAAAGCTCTTCCTTAGCCTGTTTTTTATTATA
>Ga0206929_1152_pt1 | contig 16900 bp, 13 predicted proteins | sample Alteio_BWOrgHeat_19_FD_152929 | JGI IMG/M metagenome (GOLD analysis project Ga0206929, IMG submission 152929) | Enriched cells from forest soil in Barre Woods Harvard Forest LTER site, Petersham, Massachusetts, United States -... | ecosystem: Environmental > Terrestrial > Soil > Temperate forest >...
TATTTTTATTGCCACCACAGATGATGATTCTGTTCAAACCCAATATCGGGTTCCTGACCGAACACGCAGTAGATCCCGATAAAAGAAGGTATATCTCGGCCAGCGAAGGGGCGCATCATTACCTGGACATCGATCATTACGGTCGTTATCCATTTCCAGATCTTCCCAGGGATTATAAATCGGCTCAGTTAAAATATTCGGCAGACAGCCTCCGCGCCTACGGTATTGTTCCCTGGTGGAATATAGACTGAGATGTATTCCTGCAATCCGAATTCTGTGAGTTCTTCGTGTGTGAGAAAACCGATCCGCCAAACATCCGGCGCTTCAATACTGACTAAAACCGCCCGGTCGAATTTTCGCCTGTTTCCGGCAAAAGCTTCAAAGAAGTCCTTGATCGTAGTATATATTATTTTTATTCCGGGTGTTTTCTCCAGAATATTATCGAAGAGTTCAACGAGTTTACTCACAATGAAGGAAGACGATACATACCCGACTCCCAGTACAATCACGATTACCAGGATAAATCCCAGTCCCGGAATATATCGCGGATTGCCATTTTCATCCAGCGCCAGGCGCGGGAAAAGCCGGTGAATGAAATCCGGCAGAATGCTGTCAACCCAGTTAAATAAGGAGAGAACGGCCCAGAAGGTGATGGTAATCGGAGCCAGAATGATCAGGCCCTGCAAAAAGTACTTGAACAGTTTACGGGCGATGATCCGGAATTTCATAATCAGTGGTTTATCGCCAAAAATAATCAAACATTCTCCGGTGTCCATGTTTAAAACATCCGATCGTCATCCGGGATGGGGTGGATTTCCGGAAAGCCATCAAATATGTACGATCAGTGGACCGGGGAAGGCAGATTTCCGGTAAAACCGCCTATAATCTCGGTGGAAACTTTGGTAACGAAAAGAGTTTCCGTAGTTTTGTACCCGATTTGAACGATAAAAATGGAAAATAAAGAGAGAATACTGGAAAAAGCCACCCAGCTTTTTATGCGTTACGGGATACGGTCGATTACCATGGATGAAATCGCTGCACAGCTAGGTATCAGCAAGAAGACGATTTACCAGTTTTTTACTGATAAGGACGCCATGGTAGAAGCGGTGGTAAACGAAGAAATGAAACAGAATGAGCAGGATTGCCATGAATTCAGCCTTTCGGCGGAGAATGCCGTGCACGAAATATTTCAGGCCATGGACGGGATTGAAGAAATGCTGAAAACCATGAACCCGCAGCTCATTCATGATCTCGAAAAACATCATCCGGCTGCTTTTAAACGTCTCAAACAGTATAAATACCAGTTTCTGTATACCATGATTATGGCGAATCTGGAGCGGGGCATACAGGAGGATTTGTACCGGACTGACCTGAATGCAGACATTACCTCGCGTCACCGCATCGAAACGGCTTTTATGCCGTTCAACCAGGAAGCCTTTCCCCATAATAAATACCCAATGAACCAGACTTGCCAGGAACTGGCCATCCTGTACCTGCACAGTATATGTAATGCTGAGGGGAAAAAACTAATAGAGAAATATTTGAACGAAAGAAATAAAACGATTTTACATGAACAGAAGATTTCTTAATAGTTATTATCTCGTTTTGGTCCTGTTGGCGACCACTGCTTTCTCTGCCGAAAGCCAGGCGATTCATGCACTGAGTGCAGAAGATGCGATTGTGCTGGTGAAGAAAAATAATATCTCTGTTAAAGCCGCTATAACAAATTTAGCCATTCAGGAACAGACCAATAAAGAAGTTACAGCACTGGCACTTCCGAAAGTTACCGGCTCAGGCGCTACGACAGATTATTTTAATATTCCCGTTACACTTGTGCCGGGGGAATTTTTCGGAGGCGCACCGGGATCCTATATGCCCGTGCAGTTTCAGCAAAAATTTATTGCCTCTGCCGGGGTCGCATTAACGCAAACTTTGTTTGACGGTTCAGTATTTGTCGGACTGAAGGCTCGCTCTGTTGCTCTGGATTATTACAAAAAAGCAATTGATCTCACGGTCGAAGATCTATCAGTGAATGTGTATAAAGTCTATTATCAGTTGCTCGTAAGTAAAACACAGATAGCATTAGAAGATTCCAACATAGCTCGCGCCGCAAAACTGTTACATGATACCCGCGTAATGAATGAAAATGGTTTTGCTGAAAAACTGGATGTGGACAAGGCGGCGGTTCAGTTAACAAATCTGCAGACAGCCAGGCAAAATACAGCCACGACGATCACCAATGGTTTTACTTCATTGAAATTCTTGATTGGTATTCCGGCGGCTGATTCCATTGTACTAACCACTCAATTCAGTGAAACGGCGTTAACGGGTGGTGTTTCGATTGATACGACTTACGATTATAAAAACAGATACGACTACCAATATCTTGAAATTCAAAAACAGCTCAATGATTTTGATATCAAACGATATCAGGCAGCTTACTATCCAACCCTTAGTCTGAATGGTGGTTACCAGAAAAATGCCGCGAGCAATACGTACGACATATATTCCAAAAGTGGCACCTGGTTTACTACATCCTACGTAGGTCTTTCACTCAATGTTCCCATTTTTGAAGGGTTCGCAAAAAATGCGCGGCTGCAAAGAGCAAGGCTCACTTCCCGCCTGACCTCGGCCCAGGTTGATAATCTGAAATTAAATATTGGTCAGGAAGTGGCGATCGCCCGAAATAATTTCATGAACGCGATCAACACAATGAACTCGCAGAAATCAAATATGCAAACGGCCGAATCGGTTTATACACAAACAAAGAAAAAATTTGAATCGGGCCTCGCCAGCAATACTGACTTATCCAATTCGCAAAATGATCTGATAACAGCTCAGGCCAATTATGTAAATGCATTGTATACAGCAGTTATTGCAAAAGTTGATTTCCTGAAAGCCATCGGTAAAATTTAAAAATGCCAAACAACGCAATTATGAACAAGATATTTTTATCTGCACTGATCACCGGAACTATTTTTCTCATGTCCTGCGGACAAACAGGTGATGCTGTTGCGAAACAAAAAGCAGAACTGCAAAAGTTGAAAGATCAACAAGCGGATCTTACTACAAAAATTCAAAAGCTCGAAGTAACACTCGGTAATGTGGATTCTTCTTCGGCGAAAAAAGAAAAAACCAAGCTGGTTGCTTTTCAGTCTGTTGCTCCGACTTCCTTTACTCATTTTATCGAACTGCAGGGCAAAATTGACGCATTGAATATCGCGATGGTAACTCCCCGGAACGGTACAGGCGGTCAGGTTAAGGAAATCTATGTGAAGAAGGGAGATATGGTGAAGAAGGGTCAGTTACTCCTTAAGCTGGATGACGTGGTGCTTCAGCAGCAACTGGCAACTGCCAATCAACAACTTGCTTTTGCGAAAAATCTGTATGAAAGGAGAAAAAATCTCTGGGACCAGCAGATTGGTTCAGAGGTGGAACTGGTGACCGCAAAAAACCAGGTGGACCAGGCGCAGATGTCAGTAGATCTCATAAAGAGGCAGATCGAACTGACAAGAGTGTATGCTGATATAAGTGGGGTGGCAGATGTTGTTAATATCCGGCTGGGTGAAATATTTACAGGGAATAATCAGATTCAGATTGTGAATACCACCGATCTGAAAGCCACCGCACAGGTTCCTGAAAATTATCTAGGCCAGGTAAAAGTTGGCAGTAATGTGAAAGTTGTGATCCCTGAATTAAATAATAAAACGATCGATACAAAAATATCCGTCACAGGGAAAACCATCGACGCATCAAACCGTGGTTTTTATGTTGAAGCCAAACTTCCGTACGACAAACAATTTTATCCCAATCAGATCGCCCTGATAAAAATTCAGGATTATACCACATCCAATGCACTGACCATTCCCGTGAATAGTTTGCAGAACGATGACAAGGGAAAATATGTGATGGTTGCCGTGAAAGACGGGAGCCGTCTGGTTGCTCGTAAAAAACCGATCACCATCGGATTGATGTATGGTGACAGAGTGCAGGTTTTATCCGGCATTCAGACGGGCGATAATATTATAACCGACGGATACCAGGGATTATATGATGATCAACCCATCACCACTGCGGCCATGTGATTCTGCATCTATAACTATTAGAAATCGTTTTTTTATGAGCGTATTAGAAAATATAAAAGGAAAATTCAAAGAATTCGGACCTACGAGTTGGGCTATTAATAATAAAACTTCCGTTTACCTGGCGATTATTTTTGTGACCATTCTGGGAATAATAAAATTTACTTCCACTCCGAAAGAACAATTCCCTGATATTGTTATTTCCCAGATTTATGTGCAGACAACCTATATAGGAAACTCCCCCAAGGATATTGAAAACCTGGTAACAAGGCCGATTGAAAAACAGATCAAGGGTATTACGGGAGCCAAGATCAACAAACTTACCAGTACTTCCGTGCAGGATTTTTCTGCTATTGTGGTTGAATTTGAATCCGACGTGGTTATTGACGTGGCTTTGCAAAAAGTAAAAGATGCCGTTGACAAGGCGAAAACGGATTTGCCTACAGATCTGACAACCCAGCCAAACGTGATGGAAATAAGTTTGTCGGATCAGCCGATCATGTATGTAAACGTTAGCGGGAATTATGACGGACAACACCTGAAAAAATTTGCCGATGATCTGAAAGATAAACTGGAAGATCTTTCTCAATTGAATCGTGTGGATGAAGTAGGTGCACCGGAAAGAGAATTTCAGATTAATGTCGATAATTACAAGATGCAGAGTTCGAATATTACTTTTAATGATATTGCCAACGCAGTTGCGAATGAAAATCTGGATGTTTCCGGGGGTTTGCTCGAAGTGGGTAATATGAAAAGAACTCTGCAGGTGAAGGGTCAGTTTAAAAACGCTGCCGATATTTCCCAGATCGTGATTCGCAATACATCAGCAGCACCTATTTATTTAAAAGATATTGCGACGATCATTGACACGGTAAAACAAAGTGAGAGTTATGCACGGCTGGATGGCAAAAATGTCATAACGCTGAATATGATCAAAAGAAGCGGGGAAAATCTGATCGAGACTTCGGATGAAGTAAAACGGGTCGTAGCGGAAATGAAAGCCACCCAGTTCCCAAAGGATTTGAATGTAGTAATAACCGGAGATCAAAGCAAGACGACGCGCACTTCATTTAATGATCTGGTGAATTCCATTGTAATCGGATTTGTACTGGTCCTGGTGATCCTTATGTTTTTCATGGGAGTTACCAACGCCTTTTTTGTGGCACTGTCCGTTCCACTGAGTATGTTCCTTGCATTCCTGTTTTTACCGGCGGCCGATCTGATCATCGGAGGTCACGTTACGTTGAACTTCATTGTATTATTTGCTTTATTGTTCGGACTGGGAATCATCGTTGATGATGCGATCGTGGTGATTGAAAATACGCATAGGATCTTTACAGAGGGCAAGGGAAAAATAACATCCGTTATTGCCGCCAAGATTGCGGCGGGTGAGATATTCATCCCGGTGCTTGCGGGTACGCTCACTACGCTGGCCCCGTTTTTTCCTCTTTTATTCTGGCCGGGTCTGATCGGGAAATTTATGATCTATCTCCCGGTCATGTTGATTTTCACGCTCTCCGCATCGCTGATTGTCGCCTTTCTGATGAATCCCATATTCGCGGTTGATTTTATGAATCACGCGGAAGATGATCATGCCAGCAGAAAATCAAGGGTATTCAGGAACCCGCTTTTCTGGACCTTCCTGATACTTGGTATCCTGTTCGATATTTCACATTTTACATTCGCCGGAAATCTCCTGATACTATTTAGTATACTGATGTTTCTGAACGCGTATGTATTTACCGGACTGATCCATACTTTTCAAAACAGGAGTCTTCCGTGGATCATGCGCCATTATGAAAGTGGGCTGCGCTGGGCCCTGAAAGGCTGGCGCCCCGTCTGGTTGCTGGTAGGTACTTTTTTCTTATTGATATTTTCTTTTGTATTCATCGGCATACGGAAAGTACCGGTTGTATTTTTCCCCAAGGGAGATCCGAATTTCATATTTGTATATCTCAAACTACCGGTCGGAACCAATGTAAATTATACCGACTCGGTTACTTCGGTACTCGAGAAACGCGTAAATAAAATTCTGGGAACCGAAGACGGTAAAATAAATCCATTGGTTGAAAGTGTGATTTCCAATGTGGCGATTGGCGCCGGCAATCCGCAAAGTGGTGACCGGAGTACAAGACCTGAATTGGGACGACTTCAGATTTCGTTCGTTGAATATGAAAAACGGCACGGCAGAGCGACGACACCTATTTTGGATTCTATCCGGAATGCACTGAAGGGCATACCGGGCGCTGAAATTTCTGTCGATCAGGAGCAGGGTGGTCCGCCAACTGATCCGCCCATTAATATTGAAATTGCCAGTGATAATTTCGAGAATCTTACGAGTACTGCTTCAGCATTGAAAAATTATCTCGACTCCATTCAGACTCCAGGAGTAGAGGAATTAAAAATGGATGTCGATCTGACCAATCCCGAAATCACACTGACTATTGACCGTCAACGGGCCATGATCGAAGGTGTAAGCACGGCGCAGATCGGGCAGCAGATAAGGACGGCTTTATTCGGAAGGGAAGTCTCCAAGATCAAGGACAATAAGGAAGAATATAAAATTCAGCTACGTAACACAGAAATACAGCGCAGAAATATCACGGACCTGCTGAATATGAAGATTTTTTTCCGTGAACCAACTGGTGCTATCAAGTCCATTCCTATTACAAACCTTGTGAAAATAGATTTCACGAGTACGTATGGCAGTATAAAAAGAAAAGCACTCAAAAGAGTTATCACCCTTTATTCAAATGTGCTGACCGGTTTCACACCGCAGGCCGTCAACGCCCAACTGAAGGATGCGATTGATAATTTTAAAGGCAAAGCAGATGGTGTAGATATAACTCAAACCGGAGAAGGCAAACAACAACAGGAAACGGTGTCCTTCCTCGGCTCGGCACTGATGGTAGCATTGATGCTTATCCTTTTTATTCTCGTGCTTCAGTTTAATTCGATCAGCAAACCCGTTATCATTCTAACGGAAATAATATTCAGTATCATCGGGGTACTCTTAGGATTTGGTATCACGGGTATGACCATTTCATCCGTCATGACAGGCTTGGGAATTGTGGGACTTGCCGGTATTGTTGTTAAAAACGGAATTCTCGTCATAGAATTTGCTGATGTTTTGCGTGAGCGTGGAATGAAAACCAGGGAGGCATTGATCCAGGCGGGTAAAACGAGAATCATTCCTGTATTGCTGACGGCACTGGCTGCGATACTCGCACTGATACCACTGGCAATTGGATTCAATATTAATTTTGTGACGTTGTTTGCTGATCTGAATCCTCATATTTTCTTTGGGGGAGACAGCGCCGTGTTCTGGAAGCCGTTGTCGTGGACGATTATTTTTGGTCTCGCATTTGCGTTCTTCATGACACTTTTTATATTGCCGAGTATGTATTTGATTGCGGAAAGACTGAAGAGGCCGATGCGCCGTTATTTCGGAGGCAAGTGGGTTTCCATGATGGGCATACCTCCTCTTACATTTATTTTCCTGATCATCATGATTCCATATACCTTAATCAGGCATGCCATCGAGAAGTCCAGGAGACGCCGGCATCTGGCTGGTCAGGGCGTGAGTGAAACATGGATTAAATCATGGTTCTAGAAAGCCTAAAGCTTAAAACTATTTTAAGTAAAATTTCTTCATAAATAAGTGGAAAATTTTAGTGAAATAGTTTTAAGCTTTGGGCATTAGGCCTTCGGCTTAAAGGGTAACTTTATAATAAAAAGTCTATGAGAAACAATCACGAAATAGATTATAAAATATACGGTGAGGAACTACAGTTTGTGGAAATAGAACTGGATCCTCAGGAAACCGTAATCGGGGAGCCGGGTGGATTCATGATGATGGAAGACGGGATCGAAATGCAAACCATTTTCGGTGATGGGTCGCAACAACATAATGCCACCATACTCGATCGCCTGATGAATGCAGGCAAAAGAGTTTTGGTTGGAGAGAATTTATTTATGACCGCATTTACCAACGTGGGTCATGGAAAGAAAAAGGTCAGTTTTGCTGCGCCTTATACCGGAAAAATAATCTGTCTGGATCTGCAAACTTTGGGTGGATCAATTATCGCGCAGAAAGATGCATTTCTGTGTGCAGCGAAAGGAGTCAGCATCGGCATTGCGTTCCAGCGTCGACTGGGCACCGGAGTATTCGGAGGAGAAGGATTTATTATGGAAAAGCTGGATGGCGATGGTCTTGCGTTCGTTCATGCCGGCGGATATATATTGGAAAAAGAATTGAAACCGGGCGAAATTCTGAAGGTAGACACCGGATGTGTGGTTGCCTATACACCCACCATAGACTTTGATATCGAATTTATTCGCGGTATCCGCAACTGGATGTTCGGAGGCGAGGGTCTGTTCTTTGCCGTGATGCGGGGTCCGGGAAAAGTGTGGATACAATCCCTGCCCATCAGCCGGTTAGCCAGCAGGATCATTCAATATAGCCCGCAGCTTGGAAACAGGAGAGAAGAGGGAAGCATCCTCGGAGGGCTCGGCAGTTTGCTGGGCGGAGACAGATAATAATTGTCAATTGTTAATTGTCGATTGTTAATTCAGCACTAACAACAATTGACAATTAATGAAAAATTATCTTCTGTTTGCGAGCTTGGCTAACAGACGAAGAATTTCGAGATAAAGCCATACGATGGTGACCAGTAATCCGAAAGCACCGTACCATTCCATATATTTCGGCGCACCTGCAGCAACTCCTTTTTCAATCATGTCAAAATCCAGCAGGAGGTTTAATGCGGCAATGCCAACTACGACCAGGGAAAACACGATGCCCAGTGTGGATCCTTCATGAATGAAAGCGATATCCACATGGAATAAACGCAACACGACTGCCAGTAAATAAAATATGGCGATACCTGCTGTTGCAATAAAAATGATGGAACGAAATTGCTCGGTTACTTTAATAATTCTGAAACGATATAAAACATACATTGCAATCACAGCGCCAAAAGTCAAAAGTACAGCCTGTGTTACAATTCCAGGCGCAGTTTTCGCAAACACATTATTATAGATCGCAGAAATACCTCCGAGGAAAACGCCTTCAAATAAAGCGTAAACAGGTGTCAGATAAGCGGCCCATTCTTTTTTGAATATGACAACAATAGCAGTGATAAATCCGAGGATGGCGCCACCCATGGTATAAGGCATAATATCGACCCCGTCGTAAAACGCCTTCCAGGTCAGGGAAGCAGATGCCATGACGAGTAAAAACAGCATGAAAAACTTGTTGAGCGTTCCCCTTTCTGTCATAACACCTGAACCGGGAATGCTAATGGTATTCTGAAAAACATTCATCGCAGGATTACCAGATTTGAAAATGGCCATAGTTTATTTGTTTAGGACATGCAATTTAGTAAAAAGGAAATGTATTGTAAAGGAGTACTTTATTGTTTCATTACTTAATATAATTTTAACAATACGGTCCTGATTTCCGTAAACTTTGACCAGGGTATAAAGTGATTGGCTCCGGGGATCAGCGTGATGTCCACAAGCGGTGCATTTACCAGCATTTTTTTACCATATTCTACATTACCGGGCGGCACCCAGGTATCCATGGATCCGTGAATAAAATAAACCGGGCAGGTTATTTTGGAAAAATCTTTTTCAAGCTGAACAAGATCTTTCTTCAGATACCACAACTCTTCATTTGAAGGCCGCATGGCGCCGGGAACCAAATAATTTAGAGGAGTTTTATACAACCAGGGCCTCCATATCTCCGGTTTTTCTTCGCCGGGATCTATAGATCCGGAAATGACAACGATCCCGGAAAAAGTTTGTGGGTTATCTGCTGCCAGTTTTATAACCATGGGACCTCCTAAAGAATGACCTGCCAGGAACATGGGTTTATGATTGGCCAGCAGATAGAAAAGTCTGCTGATCCAAATGGATTGTACATCTAGATGTTGTGGCTGGCCGTAATCGCTGTATCCGAAACCCGGACGGTCAACCGATACCATTCTGAATTTTTGCAGCAATAAAGAATCTTTCATGTATTCTGCAAAGGCGTCCCAGCTTCCGGGTGAACCATGAATAAAAAAAAGTGTGGGTAATGAATCACTGCCCGTCGTGGCATAATGTATATGCCTTCCTTCCACGTCAACAGTTGCCGTACGAAGAGCCACATGATCTTTTGCAAATTCGGTTTTTGCGTCCGCATCTGATTTGCGAAAACTCATACAGCTTTGGGCGAAGAGAAGCCAGCTTATCAGGAATAATCCGGAAAGCAGCAGCATTTTCTTCTTAAAGCCTTTCATTTTCTATGATTTCTTGATAGGAGGCGGCGGTCTGTTTTCTCTCGGTGGAGACGGCGGCCTGTTATCTCTTTGTTGTGGTGGCCTGTTATCTTTTGATTGTTGAGGATGTCTGTTATCTCTTTGTTGATTTGGTGGCCTGTTATCTCTTTGCTGTTGGGGAGGTTTGTTATCCCTTCTTTGCTGAGGCGGTCCGGGCTTGTTATGTCTTTTTTTCTTGTCAGCACTGTCCAGCGTTTTCAAACTGAATTGTCCTGTCAGGTCAACGTTCACCAGCTCTTCCTTTGGTTTACCGGTTGCTTCCACAGCGCCCAGATCATCCGGAATAATATTCTGTTTGTTGAGATTTTTAATTTGTTTGACTCTTTCGATCAGCAGTGGATATTGCTTATTGCTGTCGGGTAACACATACCACATCAGGTACTTGAAAATATCTTTTTTAACCAGCAGAGCCGTTCCTTTAGCGACCTGCAGCGTGTCGGCGTTATCAGGAAATTGCTGCAGTGCGTCGAGATAGGTATCCAGCTCGTAATTAAGGCAGCATTTTAACCTGCCGCATTGACCGCTCAGTTTACTTTGATTGATGGAAAGATTCTGGTAGCGTGCGGCCGTTGTATTTACAGATTTAAAATCAGTAAGCCAGGTTGAACAGCACAGTTCACGCCCGCAGCTGCCGATCCCACCTACTTTTCCGGCTTCCTGTCTGGCGCCGATCTGACGCATTTCGACTTTCACGCGGAACTCCGATGCGAAAATTTTTATAAGTTCCCGGAAATCCACCCGGTCGTCGGCAATATAATAGAAGGTCGCTTTACGGCCATCGGCCTGAATTTCCACCTGCGATACTTTCATGTCCAGTTTTAACTGACGCGAAATGGCACGCGAGCGGATAACAGCCTCTTTTTCACGGGCCTTGTTTTGCTTGAGCAGGTCCAGATCGCGATCCGAAGCACGACGAAGCACTTTTTTCATGTCGGGATGAAATTCTTCTACAGATTTCTTTTTCATCTGTATTCTGACCAGTTCTCCCGTCATGCTAACTTCGCCAACATCAAAACCGCTTACTCCTTCCACGCTCACCATCTCACCCTTTTCGAAAATCTGTGTAGTTGTATTACGAAAAAAATCTTTACGACTTCCCTGACTAAAACTTACCTCCATAACCCGGCATTCTGTTGCGGGATCATGGATCGGAAGGTTTGAGAGCCAGTCATATACATTCATCCTGTTACAACTTCCGGAACCACAGCTTCCATGGCTTTGGCATCCACCTGGCTTGCCATCAGCAGTGCCACAATTAGAACATCCCATATATGTATATATTAACCAGCAAGTTGACAAATATACTCCTTTCTAAGTCACCACCGCCTCTTCCCGGTTTGCCAGGATATGATAGAGACGAATAGTCAACGCATGAAAAAGCATTTTAGCGTGTGCATTGCGTTCAATGTAATAAATCGATTTATTTACTTCTTCAGTTATGGACCTCTGGGCTGACAGGTCGGCGATCTTGTTTAGTCTGAGTGCAAAATCCCTTTCGGAATCCGGTAAGTCTGTCAGTGCCGCATCAGACATGCGCAGTCTGACGGCCTGTTCCAGCAGGTGACCGAAGTACTGCAGAAATTGTTTCTGTTTTTCGCGGCCCGTTTTAGCTATTTCTTCCACCCATTTTACCTGAGCCACAGGTCCTGACCGCAAAACAGCGTTTAACCATTCCCGTAATAACGACTGCCAGTCGTCCTGTCCATGTTGCAATTGTCTGAGTGCTTCCCGGTAATTCTGTTCGCTCACCGCGGCCAGTTGTCTGGCCTGTTCAGGTTGTACGCCTGCCCGTGATATCAAGGCCTCCTGGATCTCTGTTGTCTGGGGGCGGGGCAGCCGGATGATCTGCACTCTCGAAAGAATAGTGGGAAGGATCTGGGCTTCATTTTCAGTCACCAGTATGAAAAGTGTATCCGGCGGAGGTTCTTCAATCAGTTTCAGCAATTTATTTCCCTGATCGCCGAGATATTCAGGCATCCACATGATAATGATCTTATATCCGCTCTCGAAACTTTTCAAACTGAGTTTACGGTTAATCTCATTACATTCATGGGCGGAGATATTACCCTGTTTATTATCTGCATTGATCTGCTGCAGCCAGTCGAAAATGGTTCCGTAAGGATAGAGTGAAATGAATTCGCGCCATTCGGATATATAATCTGCACTCACTGGTTTGTCGCCCGGTTTACGGGAAACCACGGGAAATACATAATGTATATCGGGGTGAATCAACCGCGCGGCTTTCTGGCACGAAGGACATTCATTACAACTTTCTGCCGGAAATGAATTACCGGCATCCACACCGGATACCCTGTCACAAACGATATATTGTGCAAAAGCCAATGCCAATGGCAAGCCGCCTGCACCTTCCGGTGCATTCAGCAGCAGTGCATGACTCAACCTGTTATGTTCAACGAGGTTGCGAAGCTTTGCTTTGATTTCCTGCTGACCAATAACCTGACTAAATAACATTCCGTTAGTCAGTATTAGTTGAGGTGTGAGGTGATCTCGTCACTCATCGGAGTGATCTTGCTATTATAAACGCCAATGAGTTTCCCGTTTTCATCGATCAGGAATTTTGTGAAATTCCATTTGATAACCGGCGCAGGCGTACCCAACTTGACGGCTTCTTCCGTCAGATATTTGAACAATGGGGATGTATTTTCACCCACCACATCAGATTTTGCAGCGAGCGGAAATGTTACGCCATAATTCTTCTTGCAAAAATCACTGATCTCGGAATTTGTGCCCGGTTCCTGTCCGCCAAAATCATTGGCCGGAAAGCCTACAATTACCAGTTTGTTCTTGTACTTATCATACAATTTTTCCAGATCAGCGTATTGGGGTGTAAAACCGCATTTGGAAGCCGTATTTACGATCAGTAATTTTTTCCCTTTATATGTTGACAGGTCAATGGTTCCACCATCCAGAGCCGGCACTTTAAAATCATACACACTAACACTTGAGTGTATCATAAATAGAATTGGAATGAATAACAATCTTAACATAAAATATATTTTATTTTATAATCAATGTTTCACTATCAAAGTTAAGATAATCGAAGGAGTAATTACTGTCGCTCATAACAACCGAGGTCGCTCAGCGTAACAGGCCTTGGATCTCCGTTCAGATCGATATTGATTCCGGGATTCGCCGCTCTGTCCAGGGCAGGTGAACCAGGTTGTAACTGAAAGTTATACGTATTATCGGGTGTTCCGGTTGCGATAAATAAGGGATCGGTATTCAACCAAAAGAAACTGCTGTCGATATTCGCCGGATAATTTTGTTGTTTCAGAATCGTATGATCAAACAGGACATTAAATAGATTTGTTCCCTGCTTTTCGATAGCCGCCTCATCCGGAACACCATCACCTCCCCAGAAAATACAATTGATAAATCCTGCATTCAGATCATTGGTAACGATCTGGCTTCCATTCGAACCGGAATTTGAAACAGTCAGTACCGGTTGTTGATGAAAAAGCAGGTTTGTGGAATACGAAGCTACTGTGCAGTATTCAAACTGATATACTCCACCCAATCCGATCACGATGTTTTGTCCGCAATTACTTACCAGGCAATTGACGGCATGAATGCTGGATTGTACAGCCAGTATGCCCTCAGCCAGCGAGTTATTGATGATACATTGGTTTAATGAAAGTTTAGGATTCAAATCAGTGCTGAGGCCCTCCGAAACCAGGGTCTGATTTCCATTCTGAAGCACAGCATAATTCAGTACATTATCCCTGCTGTTTTGCCTGAAAAAAATACCGGGCCAGGACCCGGGATAATTTGCATATGGAAGATCCAGCCTGTCGCCGGTAAAATAAACACGCTGGTTACCCAGTGAATCACCCAATACCTTCAGGCTTCCGTCCACATAAACAGGTGCATCGGCATGCATATATATATGTGTTCCGGGTTGTATGGTGAGTGTCGCGTTGCTGTCAACCGTCAGACTTCCATAAATCACATACGGAAGATCGTTTGGCCAGACGGTGTCGTGTTGTATTACCAGGTTTTTTAGAAAATGGGCATTTTGACCCCAGGCGGTTAGCTGCACAAACTGCTCTTTACCATTATAACTGATCCGTATGCTATCATTGAGCTGAAACGGAACCGTACCTGACCCGGCACGGATGTAGACCGTAACGAAAATGATCAGGCTGTCATTGGCTGCTATTCCGATGTTGGTCAGTTCGGGCCCCGGACTCCCGTCAATATTTATAATAAAGGGTGAGGCGGATCCGCCGGCTAAGCTGACGGAACTGATGGCCACACTGAAGTCATTATTATTAATCACCTTAACCTGCTGTGTAACAGTGGCTGTTGCGGCGAACACGGTGTCAAAACTAACTGTATCGGCTGAAAGAAAAAGACGGGCACCTCCGTTTTGATTTGATTGTTTTTGACAGGAAATCAGCAGACCGCCGGCCAAAACAGATAAGAGCAGTGTTTTGACAGGTTTAAAGCGGAAAGCGCAATTCGCAAGGCTTTTTACATGCAAGGGCTTGAATTTTTTTGTCGTTGCGAGGTCTGACTTTTTGAACAGGGATAAATATCATTCATTTTGTTTAAATAAGAGCTTAAGCTTTGCGCTTTGCGCTTTATGATTACGAGGCCACCGTATGAGCTAAACAGGCTATACTTACTTTTACACCCGGACAGTCTAAAAGAACCTGGGCGCATGCTTCCAGGCTGGCGCCGGTAGTGACGACATCATCCACCAGCAAAAGATGTTTTCCGGAAATCCTGAGGGCATCGCGGATTTTAAAGGTCGACTCCATATTCTTCCATCGCTGGATACGGCTTTTATGCGTTTGTGTTTCTGTTTTCTTTATACGTGAAACGGCATCATTCATAACCGGAATTTTTAATTTTTGTGATATCCCGTTTGCAATCAATGATGCCTGATTGTACCCCCTCTTTTTTTCTCTTGAGGCAAAGAGCGGTAATGGAATAATGATTTCACAATCGCTGAATCGCGAGGAGCTTTTTAATGATTCACCCATCTGTTGACCAAAATATATACCGATTTCTTTTCTTCCTTTATACTTAAGCAGATGAAGACTGTGCTGTACCTGGGATCCGCTGGTGAAGTATAAATGAGCAGCCGCTGCATGTATTTGCACACGACCCCAAAAAATTTTCTCTATGGGATTTGCAGTAAAATATTCGAAGCGCGTAACGGGCATGGATGACTGGCAATGAATACAAAATAATATGTTTTCAGTAAGCAGGTCACTGCCACATCCACAACAGATGTGTGGGAAAAAAAGATGCAATACTGACCGGAAAAAGAAAAAACGCGATGTCATCTGATGTTGTGCACCAATCGCGAACCTCTAAAATAAATATTTGTAAACTTCCTCAACCTTTCCCATTAATACCACTTCTATCTGATGGGAATGATTTTTTAATCCTTTCTGATTATATTTTGAGACAAGTATTTTACTGAATCCGAGTTTCTCTGCTTCGGCTATTCTCTGACCGATTCTATTCACTGCACGGATCTCTCCATTCAATCCGACTTCACCTGCAAAGCAGGTATCAGCTGCAAGCGGAACATCTTCAAAAGAACTCAATAATGCGCAAAGCACTGCCAGGTCAATGGATGGATCTTCCACTTTGAGACCGCCCGCAATATTTAAAAAAACATCTTTTATTCCAAAGTGAAAACCCCCTCTTTTTTCCAGTACTGCCAGCAATAGTTGTAGCCTTCGAAGATCGAAACCACTCACTGTTCTCTGGGGTGTTCCATAAACGGAAGCGGTTACCAGCGCCTGCACTTCAATCAACAGGGGCCGCTGCCCTTCTATGCTTGCGGCGATTGCACTTCCGCTGAGCTGTTCTTCTTTTTGTGTGATCAGGATCTCACTTGGATTGTTTACCTCCTGCATTCCTTCATCTGTCATTTCGTAAATACCAAGCTCTGCTGTACTGCCAAAACGATTTTTTAAAGTTCGCAGAATGCGATATGTATAATGGCGGTCACCTTCAAATTGCAGTACCGTATCTACCATGTGTTCAAGAATTTTCGGACCGGCAATACTTCCATCTTTGGTAATATGACCAATCAGAAAAACAGGAGTTCCCGTTTCTTTGGCATAACGCTGAAATTCTGCGGCGCATTCCCGGATTTGTGAAACGGTACCGGGAGTGGACTCGATGTAAGACGACTGCAATGTCTGAATTGAGTCGACGATGACAACCTGTGGGTTTAATTTTTTTATTTCCTGGAAGATGACCTGAGTAGATGTTTCTGTAAGGAGATAAAAATTATCGCGGTTATCCATCAGGCGATTTTTCCTCACTTTTAGCCTGTCAGCCCGCATGCGAATTTGTTGTTCACTTTCTTCTCCGCTGATATAAAGGGTAACAATATTCTTTAACATCAATCCGATCTGAAGAAATAAAGTGCTTTTTCCGATACCGGGTTCACCCGCAACAAGAATTAAACTGCCGGTTACAATTCCTCCGCCTAATACCCGGTTGAGT
>Ga0206929_1154_pt1 | contig 16683 bp, 17 predicted proteins | sample Alteio_BWOrgHeat_19_FD_152929 | JGI IMG/M metagenome (GOLD analysis project Ga0206929, IMG submission 152929) | Enriched cells from forest soil in Barre Woods Harvard Forest LTER site, Petersham, Massachusetts, United States -... | ecosystem: Environmental > Terrestrial > Soil > Temperate forest >...
ACGGGTTGCACAAAGTAATAATTTGAAAGTTATCGCATTCAATCCAGATAAGGAAGTGAAGGAAGGGATTTATTTCAAGACACCTGTTATCATGAATATTACCGGTACATATGATCAAATCGCATCGTTTATCAGTCAGCTTGCTAATTTACCCAAATTGGTAAATGTAGCTAGTTATGTCATCAATAATCTTAATGAAGCAACAAACTTATCAAATGAACAATCATTAACTTCAGATGCTATTTTAACTGCACGGTTAAATATCGAGATTTATAGAAAATGATGACAAAGAAATTAAAATACGGATTTGTTTTTTACATACTGGCATGTATTATTTTTTTGCCGGGATGCGGAAAGCCAGATCGTGAAGCAGAGGTTCAGGTTTATATAGCACAACTTCGAGTCGCTGCAACTAAAAAAGAGGTAGAGCATAATGTGGCTCAGCTCCAACTACCAAAACCAGTTTTATACAAAGGTGATGCAGGCCCTTCCACTCATGTGAATACCGCTAATCCTGTGCAATCATATCCGATTAAATCGTTACAATTTGTCGGTACATTAATTCAGGATAACGTAATGTCTGCATATATCATGACGCCGGATACTATGCTGTATCAGGTTAAAGTAGGTGATGGTGTCGGCAGCAGCCAAGGCAAGATTATTAAAATTGATACCGATCATATCGAAATATCTGAAAAAACTGGTAACGCAGAAAGAATAGTGACAATGGAATTGAAGGACTGATAGTGATGATTAATTATAGTGAAAGTGTTTATGTTGAATTTTGCAGGATGGTACGTCGTTGCGAGGAGCGCCTTTTGCGACGAAGCAATCCAGAAAAAGTGATGCCTGAGGTCTGGATTGCTTCGTCGCGAAAGGCGCTTCTCGCAACGACGTACCTGCGTACAAGATTCACAACGACGACTCTTCCCTTTGTATTCGCAATAATTTTTATTTTATTTTCCAATAGTGTTTACTCTCAAACAATATCAGGTTCACCTGCTATTAATTCTACTCCAGATGACGTGATTCCATCTTCCTTGCCACAATCCAGGACAGTCATTCCAACCTATGTTTCTCCTGAGCCTGTAGTCATTCCAGAGGAACAAAGACCTGTTGTCCGTCCTTACACAGGAAGAATAAGTTTTTATTTTCAAAATGTCTCGGTTAAAACTCTTTTGCAATTAATAGCAAAAAATTCTGGATTAAATTTTATTATTAGCGATACGGTAAAAGGTAACACGACTTTAAATTTGAAAAATGTAACGTGGCGGCAATCATTGGATATTATCATGCACTCTAATGGTCTCGCCTCACGTCAAATTGGTACCGCATTATTTATAAGTACAGCTGAAGACATCGCGCAAAAAGAAGCAAGTGAATATAAAGCAACGCAAGACGTAGTGAATATGTCTCCTTTATCAACTGCTTTTATTAATTTGAAATATTCAGATGCGGCTGTGATTGCAAAAGTGTTGAAATCTGCGGATGGTTCATTGTTAACGGTGCGCGGCGAAGTTTCCATCAACAAACCGACCAATAGTATTATTATCAGAGATGTAAAAAGTAATCTTACTCAAATAGAAAAGTATATTAGACGACTGGATATTCCAGCACGGCAAGTATCAATTGAAGCACGTATCGTAAATGTTGATACTACTTATGAAGCGCAATTAGGTGTGAGATTTGGTCTCAGTAATTCCAGAAGTTTGTCAGGTACGTGGGCAGGAGCGAGTCAGCTTGCAAATGGAACCAGTGTGTCTGCCATTTTGCCTATCGATCAGCGTCTTAATTTTGATATCCCTGCAAACTTACTTTCAAGCGGTGTAACACCGGGAAGTATTGGATTAGCATTGGCAAGATTAGGGCCGGTTTTACTGGATCTCGAATTATCTGCATTAGAAGAAGATGGGCATTCGCAAATTATTGCAAAGCCCCGTGTGGTGACGGCAAACCAGCAAACTGCCAGAATTCAAACGGGTGAAGAAATTCCTTATCAACAAGCAACATCAAGCGGTGCAACATCGACTGAATTTAAGAAAGCCGTGTTGAGTCTGGAAATCACGCCGCAAATTACACCTGATGACAGAATCGTTCTTAAATTAAAAGCGACGGAAGATTCGCGTGGTCAACAATTATTAGTTGCGCAAGGCGGAACACAAGTCAGTTCTGCAACTGCAACGGGTCAAGCCGGAGTTATCACTTCAACTCCTGCTGTTTTCGGTCCGCCGACTATTAACACACAGGAAGTAGAGTCGAGCGTCATACTCAATGATAATGAAACAGTTGTCATTGGTGGAGTGTACAAGCTGTCGAAAACCAACACCTTTGATCGTGTTCCTTTTTTTGGTTCCTTACCTATTATCGGGGCTTTGTTCAGACATAGAGGAATTAAAAACGAAAGAACAGAGTTACTCATTTTCCTGACTCCGAAAATTATCAGGCAAGCTCCCAGAAGAACCACCTATGCTTATAAGGGCGAATAATATAGTGAATAAAAATTTCCGTTTAATGTTACTCATCGTCTGTAGTTTGAGTATGACAGCATGTCAAACAGCGAAATCATCCACACCTGAGGAAACCAAAAAAACTTCAATTGCAAAAATCTACGATAGACTTGGCATGGCATATCTTGAAGCGCACGACATCCATAGAGCAAAACAAAAATTTATTATGGCATTGGAAAAAGCCCCTGATATTCCGGAGCCATGGTATTCAATGGGATATTTTCTGGAAACGACAGGTAATAGAGAAAAAGCAAAAGAATATTATTTAAAAGCAGTGCAACTAGCGCCAACCAGAGGCGATGTACTCAATAATTACGGAACTTTTTTATGTCGATCAGGTGAGTACAAAACTGCGGTTGGTTATTTTATCAAAGCTGCGCAAGATACCAAATATCTTGAGCAAGCTTCTGCTTATGAAAATGCTGGGTTATGTTCTTTAAAAATTCCAGATCAAAAATTAGCAATGGCTTATTTCAATAAAACATTAGAGGAAGATCCTAGCCGCTCTAAGGCTTTACTGGAATTGTCAGAATTAAATTATCAAAAAGGTAAATATGATTTGGCACGTATTCAATTGACGAAATATCTTCAGTTGGCTAAACCATCTTCGCAGTCGTATTTGCTGGAGAAGAAACTGGATAAGAAATTGCAGGCGTAACATAGTTAAAAGAGGCAGCTGAGAATGGTAAGGAAGCCTTCCCCTCAGGGGAAGGTGCCCAACGGGCGGAAGGGGGATTAAAATTTTAAGATTGGAATATCTATTCCCCCTTCCGCCTGTCGGCACCTTCCCCCTAAGGGGGAAGACTTCCTAAGTTTGATCCGTTGCGCACCAACAAAGAAAAGCGAGAACAGAAATGACAAACATAGACTTACCCACCTTACTGCGTCTCAGCGTTGAAAAAAAAGCATCGGATTTACACATCACTCCCGGCGAAACGCCGATCATGCGTATCGATGGTGATCTTACGCATCTTACCGATATGCCGGTTCTCGATGCGAACATGACTAAGGAAATAATTTATAGCAGTCTGGACAAAGAGCAGCAGAAAAATTTTGAAACATTACTCGAATTTGATTACGGAATTGTTTATGCAGATGTCGGTTCATTCCGCGCCAATGTTTTTCACCATACGAATGGAGTTTCAGGTGTTTTTCGTGTGATACCTGTTGAAATTCCCAGTCTTGATACACTAGGTACGCCAAAAGTTTTAAATGAATTACTGGATTTATCTTCCGGATTAATTCTAGTAACAGGCCCGACGGGGTCGGGAAAAAGTACGACACTCGCGGCCATGTTAGATTATATTAACACCACGCAGCAGGCTCACGTTATTACGGTTGAAGATCCTATTGAATTCATTCATCACAATAAAAACAGTTTGATGCATCAACGACAAATTTATCGCGATTCTCCTTCTTTTTCTTCTGCTTTGCGCGCTGCTTTGCGCGAAGATCCCGATGTTATATTGGTAGGTGAAATGCGTGATCTCGAAACGATACGTCTTGCATTAACTGCTGCAGAAACCGGACATTTAGTCATGGGGACATTGCATACCAGTTCTGCTCCTCGCGCCATCACGCGTATGGTAGATGCTTTTCCAGCGGGAGAAAAAAATATCATACGCAATTTGATTTCAGAATCACTGCAAGCGGTGATTTGGCAAACTCTAGTTAAGAAAATTGATGGCGGCAGAGTGGCGGCTTTTGAAATCATGTTAGGCACGCCGGCTATTCGTAATTTAATCCGGGAAGATAAAACTGCGCAAATGTATTCGGTGATTCAAACGAGTGCGCGTATGGGAATGTGCACAATGGAGCAGTCATTAAATGAACTGATTGCTAAAAAAATAACCGCACCTACTGTTGCAGAAGATAGTGGCTTTCAACGCGAAATCATTGAAAAACCATAGGATTTTTGGGGTTTTGTAGCTTCCCTTTGATAGTTAATGTTAAAATACAGTTAGGAAGAGTTCATTTTCGCTGGTATGGAAATGTTCTTGCACGCTAATTTCAAGGGAGATAAATCAAATGATAGCACTTATGCATAAGAAAACTGCCGGTTTTACCATTATTGAATTGTTAATCGTTATTGCGATCATCGGTATTTTAGCTGTAATTGCTGTACCTACTTATCTTACTTACACACAAAAAGCTTATTTTTCTGAAGTAGTACAAGCTACTGGCCCATACAAACTTGCTGTTGAAGCTTGTTATCAAGCGCAAGGTGGTGGTACTTCAGTAGCGGGCTGTGCTAATGGTGCTAATGGCGTACCTCCAGCAGCTGGTGCGACGGGTAATGTGGCTTCCGTCACTGCATCTGATGCGGGCGTCGTCACTGGAACAGGTGCTAATAAAGCTCCTGCTGACACCATTATATTAACGCCAACTCCAACCAATAATGTTTTGGTTTGGACAACGTCTGGTACATGTGTAACAGCAGGCGTTTGTTAAGCAGCCTTAATGTTAAATATAGAATGACAATATCACGGACTGATATTGTCATTCAGATTATTTAGCGAGTACCTCTTATGGATGAAGTGCAACCCAACAATGTTAATGCAACAAATAGTTCAATCACCGGGTTTGCCTTCTACCTGTCGGAAATTAAAGTCCTCAATAAAGAAGCAGCTTTAGAAGCGATTAAACAAGCTGCCGCGCATAAAATCTCCTACATTGATTATCTCATCAAGCAAAGATTAATCGATGCTACCCAAGTAGCGAAAGCCACTTCTGAATATTTTGGTCTGCCACTATGTGATATCAGTGCTTTCAATTTTGATCTTATTCCCAGCGAATTCCTGAATATTCCATTTGTACGCAAACGTCTTGCGCTGCCTGTCTTTATAAAAAATGAATTTATTTATTTAGCAGTGACTGATCCGACTTTAGAAAACTTAAGTGACGTCAGATTTTTAACTGGCTTAGATATTCGCTTACTGATTACTGACAGCGTAAAGTTAAGACAAGCTATCGATAATTTGCATAATACCTTAATTATCTCCGAAATTGATGGTTCAGATAATAGAAAAGAAGCGATTGCTGTTCAACATTTAAAAGAAGACTCTCCAGAACTAGATACTTATGATGCAGATAGTGCGCCAGTTGTTAATTATGTTAATAAAATAATTATTGATGCGATAGAAAAAGGGGCATCAGATATTCACTTTGAACGTTACGATAGTGAATATAGAATTCGTTATCGATTGCATGGGGTGCTTAGTCCGATTGCTACGCCGCCTATTAAACTAGCAAATTATCTGCTAGCGCGTATCAAAATTATGGCAGCGTTAGATATCACTGAACATAGAATTCCCCAGGATGGCAGATTCAAATTAGCTTTATCAAAATATAAATCGATAGATTTCCGCGTAAGTGTTTGTCCAACTTTATATGGCGAAAAAATTGTATTGAGATTGCTGGATCCTACGCAAATATTTCATAGTGTTGATGAGCTAGGAATGTATCCGCAGCAAAAAGAAATTTTACTGGATGCTTTGTCACACACTCAAGGTATTATTTTAGTTACTGGGCCTACTGGTGCAGGTAAAACAGTAACGCTTTATTCAGCATTAAATTATTTAAATTCTGTTGATGACAATATCATGACGGTAGAAGATCCTGTGGAAATTCCATTACATGGTATTAATCAGGTTCATATTAATCCAAAAGTAGGGCTGACTTTTCCTGCTGCACTGCGTTCATTTCTCCGTCAAGATCCAGACATTATCATGCTCGGTGAAATTCGTGATTTAGAAACCGCACAAATTACAGTGCAAGCAGCGCAAACGGGACACTTGGTGTTATCCACTTTGCATACCAACAGTGCGCCTGAAACAATTTCACGATTAATGTATATGGGTGTAGAGCCTTATAATCTTGCGGCGTCCCTGATTCTTGTCATTGCGCAGCGTTTAATGCGTGTGCTCTGTATTTACTGCAAACAAAAAGAAGAACTTCCTCCGGATATCATGTTAAAAGAAGGTTTTACCAAAGAAGAAATTGGAACGTTTCAATTATACAAAGCTGGTTCATGTGAGCGCTGTGTGCATGGTTATAAAGGCCGTACCGGTATATTTGAAGTCATGCATATCAGCGAAGAAATGCGGTATTTAATTATTCGCGCTGCCAATGCAATAGAATTAACCGAACAGGCCAAAAAAGAAAATATTCTTAACTTACGTCAATCTGGTTTGGAAAAAGTTAAAAAAGGTGAAACCAGTCTTGCTGAATTGAATAGAACATTTAAATAGGGCGATACCATGTCGAATATGCAAGTGTATCAATGGACGGGAATGAATAGGCAGGGTAAGCGCGTGCGCGGTGTCCTTGAGTCACTGGATATCAAAAGTGCTGAACTGGAATTAAAAGCGACGGGTGTGGAAGTTATTACCATTAGCCAAAAAGCAAAATCCTCACTTACGTTCTCGCGTCGAAAAAAAATCAAACCGAAAGAAATGATTCTGTTCACGCGTTATCTGCATACGATGTTAAATGCTGGACTGCCAATATTGAAAGCCCTCGAAATTATCGGCAAAGATCAAGATAACGAAGCCATGAAATCGATGGTCGTCACTCTGAAAAATAGTATTTCAGCAGGCATGACGCTCGCTGAATCAATGAGCCAGTTTCCAGAATATTTCAGTGAGCTTTATGTCAATCTTGTCAAAGCGGGAGAAAAATCTGCGACGCTTGATAAAGTTTTATTACGCTTAGTAAAATATCTGGATAAAAGTGCGCGATTAAAAAGTAAAGTTAAGTCTGCTTTAATTTATCCTATTGCAATTGTACTGGTTGCTGTAGTGGTTAGTCTGGTGTTATTAATTTTTGTGGTTCCCCAATTTCAAGTCATGTTTCAAAATGCTGGAGTCAAACTGCCTTTGTTTACCAGAATTGTGATTAGTTTTTCACATGGATTGAGAGAATACTGGTGGATGTTTGCAGGAAGCATTTTTCTTTTAGTTTGGGGCATCAGAACCATGCGCAGAAAAAACGAAGCCTTTTCAGACCGAATGGATAGAATAATATTGCGAATCCCCATTATTGGTTCAGTCATTCAAAAATCAGTCATTGCGCGATTTACACGAACATTAGCCATTACTCTTGATGCGGGTTTGCCGATTGTGGATTCGATTAAATCCATGGTTAATATCATGGGTAACAAAATTTATAGTAAAGCCGTCACGCATGTTTCTGAGGATCTTACTAATGGCAACCAATTAGCGTCTTCATTAGAGTCCACAAAATTATTTCCCAACATGGTGGTGCAAATGATAGCGGTAGGTGAAGCGTCAGGTGCATTAGGTGAAATGTTAAATAATATCGCTAACTATTATGAAGAAGAAGTCGATTATATTGCGGATAATCTCAGTACGATTTTAGAGCCAATGATTATGATAATATTAGGTGTGATTATGGGGTGCTTTATTGTGGCTATGTATTTACCGATATTTAAATTGGGTTCAACAATATGATGAAATGTAAAAATGGTTTTACGATTATTGAAACACTCATTGTCATGCTCTTGCTTGCTATCATGGCAATTATTGCAGTTTCCACCTATAAAATTTTCGTATTAAAAAGTCATAGAGCAGATGGCATGAATGCGATTTTGACTTTACAGCTTGCTGAAGAAAGATATCGATCTGCAAATTCTTTATATGGCACGCTAGCACAAATTGGCGGCTCGTCGACATCCCCGCAAGGGCATTATACGCTTAGTATTTCAAGTGTGAGTGCGACTACGTACACAATTACTGCAACAGGACAAGGCGCGCAAGCGAATGATGCAGATGGCAGTACTAGCTGCACGACGTTAACACTTACCGTGAGTAGCGGCACGATAACGCAAACACCTGCTGCTTGCTGGCCGTCATAGGGATAGACATGAAAATATTAAAATACCTAATTAAAACTCAGATTGAATTGAACTTATCTTACATGCCGTTTATTAAAGGCGGGGGATTATTCATACCTTCTCATGATAAATTTCAGATTGGCGAGCCGGTGACGGTGGAATTGCAGTTGCCTGGAACCGATGAAATAAAAATGATTGAGGGATTAGTGGTTTGGATTACGCCTATCAATGCGCTTTATCAGATCTACAGAGGAATTGGCATCCAGTTTTCCGGCGACAATGCTTCCACCATTCATGACTTTATCAAAGCGAATCTGGATAATACTATGGATGTTGGCGGGTATGCGTATGGGATAGTGAGCGCGGGGAAGGAATAAATGAACAAGAGAAGCAAATTTTGTCGATTAAAAAATCAACATTAGATATTCATATGTAATATTTTAATTCAATTAGTGACTCAAAAAAACAACAGATAATATTTCCTCTCACGTAAGAATTTGATTCGTATATTTAAAAATCATAAATTCTGATACGCATCATTTCTGTTACTCAATTTATAGTAGAATAGAGATATAAATATAACGAGGAGTGTGTTATGAGCACTAAATGGACAAGACTCATTATGCTTGTAGTTGCTACAGCATTGACTCTGTTGCCACTTAGTTCATATAGCGCCAGACATCATAGGAGCGGGGGTTCAATGCCTTCCCAGATAGCACCATTAGGCGAGAAGGTGATAATTGTAGACCCCAATATCCATGCATTTGGCGCATATGACGCAAACGGGAATTTACTGAGAACGGGTATGGTGACAGCAGGGAACTCCTGGTGCCGCGATATTCACCGCTCATGTCGAACCCGATCAGGAAGTTTTAGAATTTATACTCTAGGGGGCTCTGGATGCAGGTCGCATAAATATCCTTTACCACGCGGCGGTGCACCAATGCCTTACTGCATGTTCTTTAATGGTTCGCAAGGTTTGCATGGATCGTACGAAGTAGTTTATGGAAATGTTAGCCATGGCTGCGTACGTATGCATGTGGATGATGCAAGATGGATAAGATTTAATTTTGCGAATATTGGGACAAGAGTGATTGTGAGACCTTACTAGTTAACCTCATTTATCGCCGCGCTTCTGCGCGGCTTATTTTCCTCTGCTGACTTCTATAAATATTCATTATCGTAATTATTTGTAAATTATATTTTACAGATTTATGGTGATTGTTTACTCTTGACGTTTTTGGAGAGTTTCATGGAATCAAGAGCAAGATCAACAACTGCTAGTTTGATGTCAGAATTAGATAAAGCCCCACTAGGAAGACATGTCAAACCATTTACTGATAAAAATGGGCTCTATTCACCTACTTCCATATCAGCGGAGCTTAATAAATGTGATGAGCCGCATCCAAATGTTGTGGGAGCAGCCATCGCTATATTCAATGCAACGCATGCAGAAGGTAGTCTAGTTTGTCCTTTTAGAAAGAGTGCTACTTTTTCCCCGGATAGCTATGCAAAATCTCTTCACCTTGGAACGACACGAACCTGGAATGCTGATGGCACGATAAATGAAGAACGCTGGCAACAATTTGTGAATTATGTACAGGAAGATTTTGGGAATGAAAAAATTGTTAAACAAAGCAAGCTGAATGAGTATTTGCTTAAATGTTTAAATGAAGATGCTGAAGAAAAAAATACCGGTCGAAATAACAACTCGTACTTTTCCTCAAAATCTATGCAGGCAACGGCTGCAAATGCTGGCTGGGATGAAGTATTTAAATTGTTTCATAATGGTGCAGTGAAAGATGGAAAAAAAGAAGACAGATATTTAACTATCAAAGCTGTAAGAGAATTTTTCGAAGATACAGGTGAGCTTGTGAAAAAAGCAGAAAATGGAGTGTTACCTAAAAACGAACCTGTAGTTGGGGTGGTAGTAGAAGCTTCTACGAGGTTTAAAAAATAAAGCAGTGTGTTTAGATATAATAGGGATGTTGAAGATAACAGGTGTGCTGAAAATAACAGGTGTGTCACCCCGAACAAACACCCCAACTAGAGCAGTGTTCTTATCAAAGACCGTGGCGGGGTGTTTTCCGGGGTGACAGACCTGTTACTTTCAACACACCTGTTATGCCTTCAAACACCTGTTACTTTCAACACACCTGTTCCTGACCCCTTTCCTCAATCCTTCTCCCAAAACTTCTTCATCTCTTCCTTGTTCTTAAAAACAATCCGGTCAACACACGGAGGCCCGGCGAAATTATCACACTTGCCATCAAATAATTTTCCATTCAAATGGTCAGTCTCATGTTGAAAAACTCTCGCTTCCCAACCCTCCATCATACGCTCAACTTTTTTGCCAGCAGGGGTGTAGTAGACAGCCATAATCGCATCATAACGCTCAACCGAGCCTGTGGTGAGGGGGACAGAAAAACAACCCTCATATGCGGTGGTTAGTTTGGGTGTAGTCTCATTAAAACGTAAATAGGGCGTATAAGAAGGATTGATTATAACCTCCTGTTTTTCCCCTTCACCTGAACCTTCCGGAGTAAAAATAAATACTCTCTTTTCAATTCCCCACTGGTTCGCCGCCATTCCCGCCGCACTGTCATGCGCACCATGTGCCTTTTTTAATTGCTCGGGCAGGATGGAATAACACATGTCTTGTATCGTTTCATGGAGAGCGGGATCATTGAAATCCTGCACCTTTGGAATAATTTTTCGTAAAATCGGATTGGTTTTCTCAACGAATGATAATAATTTTGGCATGGCTAAAACCTAGATGAAGTAAATAAGTTCGTATAACCAGATAACAGCAAATTCAATAAAAGTGTATCGCGTGGGGTGAAATTTCAAAATAACTTTAAGAACTTTCACTGCTTTTTTAAGCCGCACATAATCAGTAATTTCTAATTCATTTTTCAAAATATCCATATTCAGATTAATGGCAACCATATATTGATCTACGTCATTGGTCGTGTAATTTGGTTTTAATTCATCTAATTTATTTAAATAGCCTTTCAAGTTGTTGAGCTCATCGCTTAATTTGACCAACTCATGATGGGCAGGAGTGTTTTGAGGATATTTGATTTTAAATTCAGAAACTATCTGTTCAAGACGATTAATCACTCTGATTTTGTTTTGAATTGACATAGAATATCCCGCTCAATCTGAATAATATACGATAGCACATCAAGGAATTATATGTATAGCGTGATTTATTTTACAGGCTTGTTTCTCATTTCATTTGTATTCTGGATGAATAATCATTTTGGAAAAGTCAGCATAGATCAACTCTATTCTATTGTGATTTTTAATCAGCAAGGGGTGGTGACTGCGAATCTGGGCTTTACCATTTCTTTTATTATGTGGTGTGTTTTAATTCCTCTCGGCCTAACCTTTATAATCAATAAATTTTTATCTGCTAAATTAAAATATATTAGTTATATTTTATTTCCTGTCGCTATTGCTATGGTGAGTTATCAGTTTAATTTTATGAATTTCATTACTCAACATAATGTGCATACCGATTTTTATAGTAATAATTATAAAGATCCAAAAAACATTAAAATCACTGCAAAAAATCCAAAAAATTTGCTGCTGATTTACGTTGAAAGCCTGGAAACGACCTACTCAGACGTTAATATATTTCACAAAGATTTACTTTATAAATTAACCCATTTAAATGTGAACCATATTTCATTTTCTCGCTATGAAGAAATGCCGGGCACAAATTGGAGTATAGCGGGCATGATTGCGACTCAATGCGCTCTACCGCTAAAATTTAACGGGAACGTAAAAGATAAAATATCAGCAAATAAAGATGCCCCTGTTTTACCTAATGCCAAATGCCTGAGTGACATTCTTGCGGAAAATGGCTATCGAAATATTTATATGAATGGTTCGAGAATAAATTTCTCAGGCGTGGGAGCATTTTTGCGGGAACATCACTATGATGAATTGTATGGACGTGAAAAATGGCAGCGGTCAGGTATTTTGACGAAAGAGCAAATGACAGGCTGGGGACTTCCAGATGATATGTTATTAATGCTTGCAAAAATGCGGCTTTCACAACTCATGCAAACTCATCAGCATTTTAATTTAAGTTTATTTTTAATCGATACGCATGGAGTATCAGGGCAGCTTAATCAAACTTGTGCTAAAGCGGGATATGCTGATTTTGAAGGTATTGTGGAATGTACGGCAAATCAAGTGGCTGATCTTGTTTATTACATTAAAGATAAAGGTTGGCTGGATACGATGAATATTGTCATTATTGGCGATCATCTTGCCATGAAAAATCTGGTGTCACGTAAATTAGAAACAGTTAAAAAACGTCATATATTCGGCATGATTGTGAGTAAAGATAAGTTGTATAAAAACACGGATGAGATTGTTCCGTTTGATATGCTGCCGACGATGCTTTCTTCTTTGGGATTTAGTTATCAAGGTAATCAATTGGGTTTGGGTTATTCTGCAATAGGATTGGGAAATCATGAACCGCAAAATCGGTTGAGTATGCTAGAAGATAATATTTTGGATGAGAGTGAGATTTATAATAAGTTGTGGGAAAGCGTAGATTAAATTGGTGGTGGATTACGGCGCAAAGGGCGCGCCTAATCCACCCTACGATAGTCATTGCAACAGGGTATAGTAGGGTGGATTAGGCGCGCCCTTTGCGCCGTAATCCACCAAATAACTGTTAAGTCCAGGTAATCGTTAATGTGCTATCCATATTAACGTTAGTAGCGATATTTGAATTGACTGTATAAGCCATACAAATAACATAATATTGCTGATTTTGCCTTTGGGCGCCACTACCAGGCGATACGGCTAACAACTGATTATCATTACTAGCCACATTTGGAGATAAGTCAACGCCAGCAGAAAATTGCTGATAATTTGCTTCTGTAGAAGAGTTTAACAAGAAATTATCATTTTGATTGTTGAGCAGCGTGCCGTGCAAAGTGAACGTTTGACATCGAACATTATTACTATTACTGCCATTTTCAAAAGTTGGTGCGGTATTGGCAAACGTAGGATTTACGGTTAATCTGAAAACAGTCAACCCTGTCGCTGCGGTTCTTGATAATAAAGTTTGATCTTCAACTTCTGTGGTAGTTACTACCTTCGCACAAGCAGTTTTTTGTGCGCCATTGCAATTAGGGGTACAACCGGTTGTGCTATCAATGGATTGACCCTGAGGGCAAAGATTAGTCCAGTCAGTAGTAGAAAGAAAAGATCCAGATGATCCGGAAGATGTTTGCAACCCTTTAAGCTGTTCCAATACCCATTCCTTAGATGCAGGATGTGTAGCAGCAGCGTTTGCCTGTGCAGAAATAAATGCGATAGTACTCATTGCTAAAAATAAATAAATTTTATTCATAAAAGTCCCTTTCTATTAAATTAAAATTTCCCACAACTATTCTATACCGTCTTCCACTTCACATTACACTTTTCTTTTTCTGCTGCATCTAACATTTCAAACAATGGAAATGCGCGGTGTTTTAAACTAACAAGAGGTTCATCAGAATCATTATCATCTTCATTTTCCGATGGCAGGGGAGAAGTATCATTTTCAATACCGCTGCGCAAACGTTCACGTGCTGCCGGAATATCTTTTTCAGAAATTTCGCCTGAGGGTTTTCCATGATATCCCATCATATCCAGCAGCCGCGTTCCAACGTTGCCAAACATAGTTAGAGATTCGTGTGCATCACATACAAAAGTTATTAACATAGCTTTCTCCAAGTGTTTGATATACATAATGATTTAATTAGCATAAGCTAAATATGGTATTATTAATAGATAAATCAGGATTATTTTTTATTTCTTCTATTTTTGCTCTTGCTGCTTCGTTCATTTATTACACTCCGATGGGTGTGTTGTTGGATTTATATTAATGCGGGGAAATTTAGCGGGTATGAGGGGATATTACAATACCGTATTATAGTTTTCGCTGGGGTCACATCTTCACTTCCCACCCCGTCTAACAATTTCACTGATTATGCCCATTAATTGAACAGGGTGTCAAGTATCAACATAAAACAACTTTTTTCCCAATTGATAAAAGTTGTTTTATGATGATACTTGACACCAAGGTTGAGCAATTAAAGAGCAAGAGTGGTAAAATTGCGAGACGAGGTGGAAAGTGAAGATGTGACCCCATTATTTTTTAATAAAATTAATCAACCCGCCGGCTTTCAATATCTCTATATGTCTTTTAGAAAAACTATTATTAAGCACAATTTCCAGATTTTTATTAGCAATGATAGCTTTCAATTGCTTACCCGGCTGAAGTTGCTTGAACACATCTTCAATAATAATTTCATCATGAATTTCAATTTTATTGTAATCATCGCGATGAGCAAACGTAAGCGGCAGCACGCCAAAGTTAATTAGATTTTCCCAGTGAATGCGTGCAAAACTAATTGCAATCACTAACTGCAATCCAAGATAACGCGGTGCAAGAGCAGCATGTTCACGACTCGAACCTTGCCCATAATTATCACCACCAATAATCGCATGTTGTTGTCCCTTGTCTCGCGCTTCTTTAGCACGCGCAGCATAAGTCTCATCTATTCTGTCAAAAGCAAATTCACTAATTTTTGGAATATTACTGCGATAAGGTAATACTCGCGTTCCTGCAGGAAGAATTTCATCCGTAGAAACGTTATCACCTGTTTTCAATAACACAATCAAATCCAATTTATCAGGTAATGATTTTAATTCCGGAATGGATTTAATATTTGGGCCTTTCACCAATTTAATATTTTTAGATTCAGATTCAGGCAACGGTGCTTGCATCATTTCTTTATTAAATACTTTTCTCTTTTTTTCAATTTTTGGATAAGGCATATTCATATCGCGTGGGTCAGTGATTTGCCCTGATAATGCAGAAGCTGTCGCAACTTCAGGACTGCATAAAAATACACTGTCTTCTTTTGTTCCCGAACGTCCCGGAAAATTGCGCGGTACGGTGCGCAAACTATTACGCCCCGTTGCAGGCGCTTGTCCCATCCCAATGCAACCATTACAACCTGCTTGATGTATACGCGCACCCGCATGAATAAGATCAGCTAAATAGCCGCTCTCTGCTAATTCTTCCAGAATATTTCTGGAGCTGGGATTAATATCAAAAGAAATATTAGGATTAACGCGCTTACCTTTCACCATCAACGCAGAAATTGCAAAATCACGATAACCAGGATTCGCGGAAGAACCAATGTAAGATTGATATAATTCTTTTCCTTGCACTTCACGCACAGTAACAACATTGCCCGGACTGGATGGCAATGCAATTAGCGGTTCTAATGTAGATAAATCAATTTCATCATCGATATCATATGTAGCATCTTTATCTGCTAATAATTCTATCCAGTCTTTTTCTCTATCGCATAACTTCAAAAAATTTAATGTGGATTTATCTGATGGAAACACAGTGCCTGTCGCACCCAATTCTGCTCCCATATTTGCAATGACATGTCTGTCCCACGTATCGAGATATTCCAATCCGGGACCATAATATTCAATGATACAATTCACTGCTCCTTTGACACTTCTCTTGCGCAGCACTTCTAAAATAATATCTTTAGCACTCACCCAATCAGGCATTTTGCCTTTCAGTTTGATGCCAATTATTTTTGGCATCGTGACATAATACGGATGTCCTGCCATCGCCATAGCAACTTCAAGTCCGCCTGCACCAATTGCAAGCATGCCAAGTGCACCTGCGGCACAAGTATGACTATCAGAGCCCACCATAGTTTTACCCGGCTTACCAAAATATTCCATATGCACGGGATGACTCACGCCATTTCCTGCGCGGCTAAACCAAAGACCAAAGCGTCTCGCGGCTGATTGTAAAAACAAATGATCATCTGCATTTTTATAATCTTCTTCAATCAGATTATGATCGACATATTGCGCGGATAATTCTGTTTTTACGCGATCAACTCCCATCGCTTCTAATTCCAACATCACCAACGTACCTGTCGCATCCTGACAAAGTGTTTGATCAATTTTAATCGCAATTTCTTCGCCAGGTTTCATTTCACCATGAAGTAAATGTTGATGAATTAATTTTTGAGCGATGTTCATTGTCATGATTATTCCTGTTTAATCGCATACGTTCCGCTCGCTTCGATTGAGGGACTATCAGAACTAAAACTGACGGGATTAGCAGGATCATTCGTTGTGCAAACGCCTGAACTACCGCCTGCAATATGAGTCGTGTTACCACAATTTTTTACATTAATACCAACAGAATCCGGCACATTTATATTTTTATCTACATTGATTGTGATTGTTAACTTGTTTGAATTACCA